>Ga0208045_1000124_pt1 | contig 36954 bp, 25 predicted proteins | sample PL_2010_200m_FD_184160 | JGI IMG/M metagenome (GOLD analysis project Ga0208045, IMG submission 184160) | Freshwater microbial communities from Powell Lake, British Columbia, Canada to study Microbial Dark Matter (Phase II) - PL_2010_200m... | ecosystem: Environmental > Aquatic > Freshwater >...
AAATCGGTCTCATCTCACTGCTAACAACGATTCTGACTCTCCAGAAGACTCCATGAACCGCCGTATACGGAACCGTACGTACGGTGGTGTGGGAGGACGGCGGGGGTAACCCCGCCTCCTACCCGATTCGGATTGCATCTCCGCGAGTTTTTCAATATCTTTCCACGTCGTTCAAGCACAAGGATTTGACATTTTCCGCCGTACGTCCCCTGGAGAGGTGGCCGAGTGGCTGAAGGCACAGGTTTGCTAAACCTGCATAGGGGGTAACTTCTATCGAGGGTTCGAATCCCTCCCTCTCCGCTTGAAGTAGCACAAACAATCAGATCCCGCCTTTCGGCGGGATTTCCATTTCAGCGGAGAAGTTGGCTCGCTGTGACCGCTAACTTCAGTCGAAATGGAACTTCGTCTCGCACACACATCTCTGGTAGACCCGCTAGGTTCACGCCATTGCGGCTTGTATCTTCCCTCAAGAGCTTTCCGAAAAGATCCGACTGTTTGTCTGAAAGAGCCGAACTCGAAACTCGGCGCCTTTGGGGCGTCGCTGTGTCCCGGATTGGTAAGAGAGAGGAACTTTGTTTGATTTGGGTCTGTTCTTAGTCGTGTGGACATTGGAATTCGACACTATCGGAACAATGTCCGTACGACGAAATCCGCGTCAAGAAGAGGAGCAGAAACCTTGAAGAAGATCGCAAACTTGCTTCTGATGATTGCACTCGTGAGTTTATTTGCCATGCCGCCCGTACAAGCCCAGGATGGGCATGACAAGGGAGGCAACAAGAACAAAGGTCAAAACGAAAAAGGTGAAAAGGAGAAAGGTGACGGAAAGGATCATGATGGTAAGGATGGTAAAGGCGACGGTAAGGACGATCACGCGAAGGCATTCACTGTAACTCTGGCGCCAGACGCAGGTTTTATGCTTTCGGGCCCGGACAAGGTGCCAGCGGGAGGTTCTGCTACTTTTATTGCTACCTACATCACACCAAAGCCCGAAAACACCCCAGGTTTCACCATCTGGATCAACGGTGTACCTTTCGTCGACAACAAAGGCCAAAACCCGCTGATATTCACAATAACAAATGTGACAAGTGATACTACAATCAGGGTGGCAACCTGGTGAACACGTACTGAATGCTTAGGTCACGCCGGAGGATTAAGAGAGCGCGGCGTTTATCTGGAAACGCAAATCGAGGCCTTCACTGTGAGCAACGGTGAAGGCCTTGAAGTTATATTGAGCTAAGATATGTGAGTTTCTTTCTCAGGCCAGCCTCTGAAAGCCACGGCTGGCTTTACGCCAGACCGGTTTGTATATTTCCCTACGTGAGTACGAAGAGACCCATCTTACACCACAGGAGGCGACCTTGACCCCGACTTCTGAACGAGCCCCGGACTTATCCCGTCCTCTTCAAATCGTTTCGCCTCTAGAAGAATGGTGCGGCACAGATGAAGCCGGTATGCGCGCTGGTTTTCAAAAACTGATAGACATGGGCGTGAGTGGTTTCGTAACAAACGTGAAGCTCGAGAAGTATCTGTCGGATGAGAAGTCATGGGACGTTCTGCGCAGGGGAGTGAAGCTTGCTCATGAAATGGGACTGAGGGTCTGGATCTATGACGAAAAAGGATATCCGAGCGGTGCGGGTGGAGGTCTGGTACTACAAAAATATCCAAAGGGTGAAGCGGAAGGCCTGATCCAGGCATTCAACGACGACGGTCGGCCGCGATATGAGGTCTCTAAACTCTTCGAAAATACTCATGCGACAGCAAACTTCTTCGAGAGGCGCCACTACATCAATATCCTTGATCGCGAGGCCGCGGCGACGTTCATCAATGTCACCCATGACAGCTATGAACGCGCTCTCCATCCGATCGGAGATTACGTCGAGGCATTCTTCACCGATGAGCCTTCGCTGATCTCCACCTACGTTCCCGCCGGACTGGACTACCCAAAAACGATTCCATGGCATGAAAGCCTGCCCCGGGTCTTCCGATCTAGAAAAGGGTATGACATCACTCCGCACTGGGCCAGTCTTTTCGAAGATACTGGAGAGATCGACAGGAAAATACGATGCGACTTTTATGAAGTGATCTCGGACCTCTGTGCTGAGTCCTACTTTGCACAGCTTCAGGATTGGTGTCAGGCGCATAAGGTCATGTCGAGCGGACATCTGCTGGGTGAGGAAACCCTGGTTTGGCAGACGCTGTTCAATGGCGATCCGTTTACGTGCTATCGGAAATTTGACATCCCCGGAATCGATATGATCCTTTCAAGTCCGGAGAGGATCATGCAGGACAAAGAACCTTTCTTCCTGGTGCCGAAGGTTGCGAGTTCTGCCGCTCGTCTCCAGGGGAAGAGACGCGTGATGTGTGAGATCAGTGACTTCTTTGGAATGATGGGGGGGCGGCATGCATCCCTGGCGCAGATGAAGTGCACAGCAGGGGTCCTGATGAGTCTGGGGATCACGGATTTTACGAGTTTCTACAGTGTGTCAATGAAGCCGAATCAGCCGGCGGATCTGACGCCGAAGTCGCGTCGATTCTCCGTTCAAGAGTACCGCCAGTACACCGACTACGTGAGCCGGGTCAATTCGATTCTCGGTGAAGGAACATACCACAGACGTACTGCCGTTCTGCACCCGATCGTTTCGGTGTGGGCGAACTTCACTCCTCCGACACGCTCGATGTATGAACCGCATCCGAGTGAGCGTGTTCGCTTCATCGATGATTCTTTTGCGAGTCTCTGTCGGGAGTTAATCCAGCATCAGGTGGAATTCGATATCGTTGATGAGAAGAATCTGGCAGCCGCCAGGATCGAAGGAAAGACGCTTGTGATCGGAGAGCACGCCTACGATATAGTCGTCCTTCCGCCGATGGATACGATCCGGCTTCGAACGCTCGCGTCAATTCATCAATTTGCTCAGCAAGGGGGATCGGTACTTGCTTATCCGCTCCATCCGCAATTTGCGGCCGAAGGGTTTGAGAAGGACGCTGAGATCAAGAAGATGATGGCTGCGATCATCGCCAAGGGGCCGGAAGGAGGTGTAAATCCGCAGACGACGCCGATCCACTACCTGGTCCGATCCCGCGTTCCTCCTTTGTGTCATTTGACGCCTTCCTCGACGCATCTTCTTTGCACGACGATATCGGGGAAAGAGAACTTGACGTTCTTCCTGGTGAATAGTTCATCGATGGAATACTCAGGAACGTTCTTATTCCGCTCAACCGGCGTGCCGGTCAAACTCGATCCTGCCACAGGTGAAGAGAAAAATGTTGGATTCGAGAGAGTGGGGGATGCAAGCATTCAGATTGATGCGTCGATAGGTCCGTATGCTTCGGTGTTCGTTATCTTTCATTGACGAAAGGCACTTGCGAGCATGGGCAAATTGAAGTGAGTGGATCTGCTGTAAGGAGTTCCTCTTGCCATCGCGGTTCTCCTTTCGTATATTTAGTGATTACTCGAGCAATTGGAGAGCTGGCCCGCCTGCGGTCGTAGACACGACCTTCGGTGGGCAGGCAGAACGGTCCTTCGACTCGTCCCGACAAAAGCAGTCGGGACTCGCTCAGGACAAAATATGTTTCTTCGCGCATTTGGAGAGCTGGCAGAACGGCTCTTCGACTCGTCCCGCTGAAAAGCTGCGGGACTCGCTCAGAGCGACACTTATTTTGTTTGATTCATGGAGAGCTGGCAGAACGGCTATTGCACCAGTCTTGAAAACTGGCGGGCGTAAGCCCTTGGGGGTTCGAATCCCTCGCTCTCCGCAAGACTACGCCCCTGAGAAGCGGGGCTTCGTCTTGCAGGCAATGCACCGTGCCTGAACAACGGGGCTTCGTCTTGCAGGCAACTGTTGGAATGTGATTGGTCGGATGCCTTCCTGGTATGTGTATATCCTCAAAAGCAGTACTCAGAGTTTCATCTACATCGGCTCGACTCCTGACTTGGGCCGGCGTCTGAGCGAACACAACGATGGATTGGTCCAATCAACGAAAGCGTACAGGCCGCTTGAGATAATCGCATACATCGCAGTTTCAACGGAGAAGAAGGCAAGGGAGCTGGAAAAGTACCTCAAGACTGGTTCCGGCAAGGCGGTCTTAAAGAAAAGAATCTTGGGAGGCTGATGACCGAAGGTTTCTTCGGGAATCCCTGACCGACGAAGCTCCGTCAGGAGCGTAGTCGGTCCTCGCTCTCCGCAAGACTACGCCCTTGAGAAACGGGGCTTCGTCTTGCAGGCAACTTAGTTGACTGGGCGAACGAGATTGAGATCCTGAGAGCCTTGACCTCATAGCGCAGCCGAGCATACTGCCATAACCCTCATTGAATGCCTTCTTGGTTAGTCAATCTCCTCAAGAGTTGGACGAAGATCCTTACCAGTGTTGGCTCAACTGACGATTCGAGGCGACGATTAAGGGAACTGTGCGCCCACAAAGAAATCACATGACAGAGGAGGACGGTTGAAAATCAAACTAAAGAGACTGGGTGCCGTGTTTCGCTCGAAGCCGACAACCATGGGCCCGACGACGATCGCTGTCTTTGATGATACTTGCGGAAACCTCATCCAAATCTATCAGGCGTAATCCCATCTGTCCGTGAGCAGGACGATGATTCTCAGCAAATCCGCCACAGCAATTTCTTCCAGGCACCTCCATAGATGATCCGACAGTTCGTTACTGCGAAATCCCGATTCCTCTGTCTTGTTCTACTGGTATGGTCTTCTTTGGTTGCCCAAGAGAAGCACTTCTATTTCTACAACTCAGTGCAAACTCGCGGATCGGACGCAGCGTTTACACCTTTCTCACTCCTCATCAATGGCTCCTTCGACGCTCTTCGCCTCAGCCCGGACGCCAAGCGTGATCTCACTGCACTGAAATGGAAGACGGATTTCAAGAACGTCTGGAAGAGCCTGACTGATCCCGTCGGAAGCGTCCACGCCTACGGATGGGAAAATTTCCGACGTCAGGAGCTCTTGAACCTGAGTTTCAATGTTGACGATCTCCAATTCATACCGAACTTTGCTGATCATATTATCGGCTATGGCATGCAGTATGCCAAGGTTACAGAATGGTATGACGCTCACGGCTACGAATCTCCTGTGCTCTTGGGGGTCGCAACATCTCTTGTCTACCAATTGATGAATGAGATTGTTCAAAACAGCGCGACTACTTCCGTGAATGTCGACTGTATCGCAGATGTCTACATTTTCAATACACTGGGATTTGCCTTGTTCAGCTTCGACGATGTGAAGCGGTTTTTCTCGGAAACCATGCAACTCAATGACTGGTCGCTCCAGCCGCTGTACATTCCAAGGAATCACCACCTGGAAAACGCAGGGCAGGAATTCGTGATGCGCTACACGCTTCCGTTCGCCGAGAGGTACGCCCCCTTCATTTGTTGGGGGGTCAATTCCATCGCGGGTCTCAGCTATCGATACGACGACGCTAACCGGATCTCGGTCGGGCTTGGGAATGCCATCACGGGAATGACCACCAAGTACAGAGGTGAATTTCTTAGCGCCACGCCCAACATCGAAAGGGCCATTGGTCTCTTTTGGGATAATAGCGGATCGTTGCTCGCCGGGCTCATCGTCAGCGGGCAGGAATCAGTCAATGCCCAACTCAATGTCTACCCAGGACTTCTTGACCTCTACGGAATTCGCCCGGGGTGCTACCTCGGTGCTGGAGGGCGGGAGGGACTCATCCTCGGGGTGACATTTAGCGGACTCCCTGTTTCGATCGGCATCGAGCGATAAAAATCCGTGGAAGTTCTTGAAGGTGGATTGGATTTGTGCCATCTTCATCAAGCGTGTCGCATTCACGGGAACCGTCTGACACACGAAATTTGTTACGAAACAAGGCAGGAACTAACAGTAGCCGCAGAGGAGAGAGGAAGAACTTGAAGACTTTTCATGTGCTGAGGAAGGCCGCCAAGAATGTCGCCAAGGCGGTCACGTTTGAACGGATGATGTTTTTCCCGGACATCCTCGTTACCCATCATTGCACTCAGCGCTGCCTCCAATGCTCGATACCGCTTGCGGCCTCGCCTGCCAAGCCATTCATGGATTTTAACGACTACAAGAAAATCGTAGACTTGCTTGATGACCATGGGACGCAAGGATTCGTCATTTCAGGCGGCGAACCAATGCTTCACCCCAAGCTGCCGGAGTTCATACAGTACGCCGCGAGCAAGAACTTTGGCCGGATTCACCTCCTTTCGACGCTCTACGGGCCGGAGAGGCTCATAGAACGAGCTGTGCATGCGGCGATCGACGCCGGAATATCTCTGTCGGTCTCTTTCGACGGGCTGGACGAAGTGGGTGATACTGTCCGCGGAGCCCGCAACGTCTCTGAACGAATCAAGAAGAGCATCGGATATGTAAAGAGCGAAATGGAGCGGCGGGGAAAGCGCATTCACTGTGCTGTGGGTGTAGTTCTTTCTCAACTGAATGTCCATCAAACGGCAGAGATCCTGCGCTACCTCGAGGAGGTCGGGTGGTTAACGGAAGTTGATGTCTACCGATGGCAGTCCCAGAGCCAGCTCGAAAACGATGCAATGAAATTCAAGGACACCAAAGAGTTGCGTGCGGCAATTGAACTGGTCAAAAAGTCCCCCGTTGTCTTGACGCCGAATTGGCTGCTCGATATGCTGCCGGACTATCTTGAAGGCAAGTTCGAAAAGTACTGTCCGTATATGAGCCTGCCGACATTCGGGACGAAAGTGTTCATCCATCCTGACGGGTCGGTGAAGTCATGTATGGGAGATGCCTTCGGCAACATCCTTCATCAAACTCCTGAGGAGCTTTTCAAATCCGACGAGTGGAAGATGCAAATGGAGGAGAAACTGCGTTGTGAAGGATGCGTCAATACCTGCTACACGAGGGGGAAGGTTCTGTACCCAACAAGCATGAAGGAGGTTCGTGCGAATTGGGAGCAGATCTGGAATCGGTAAGGCGACCTCCCATAGTCTGCAAACAGCAACGCTTCCATTACGCAATGCTGCAATTTCAAAGGTGTCTGTTCTGTGTTGTAGCTGGCACTACCCCCTTTCGAAAAGTTCGGCACGACAGCATCAAATTTCTTCTTGAGAAGGCGAAATAGAATCCAGTCCGAGGCACGTCGTTACTTCTCCTCCCGCCCGCCATGTCCCTCCTGATTGTTATAAACACTGTCACCGCATCGGTTCGGCAGACTAAGCTGCACGGTGGATGTATTGAAGGTATCACCGTCCAGGGCTCAACACGAGTTGCTCTGCGAACCAGGAAAGGTTGATCTCGTCGACGGCTTGGAAGGGAAGCGGGGGAAGTGTAAGACGCTTTGAGAAGCGAAGCCGTGAGCCTGCCGTTTTTCCGCCTCAATCCCACATAAGAAGAAGAATCTTCTCTTTACATATCCCCCTTCGTGCGGTTGCGAGAGACATTTTCCAGTCATTCCCTTTCTGCTTTTTGAAATTCCATAATCGTAAAACCTTGCGCATGGACAGCCGGGCCATGAATTCCTGCCTCTCCAGCCAAAGAATATTGAGAAAAAAGGAACCGTTCTGCAGAGAGCCGTGTTCAATTACTAATTCCGAGAACGCCCTGGGGACTCTTTCCCGCATGGTGGTTTCGCAACGCGTCAACCATTGTGATGAACAGGCGAAACTCCGCCACCGTTCAGTAAGGAGGACCGTGCTATGAGTTGTAGAACAAAGATTACGGCTTGCACCAGGACTATTTTCTCTCTTGCTCTCCTGCTTCCTCTCACCCTCCTCTCACAAACCAAATTAGCTTCGACAGCGGCGCTCGCACAACGTGCAGAGGTGGTCGCTGTTGGCACAGTGACCTCTCTTGTATCCGAATGGAATGACAATCATTCGAGCATCCAGACGCGCGTCAATGTTGCAGTATCGGAATATCTCAAAGGAAACACCTCCAGCCAGTCGCTGACAATTGTTGTCCCAGGCGGAGAAATCGACGGCGTCGGAGAAGTCTATAGCGACATGCCGCGGTTCAGAACGGCAGAAGAAGTATTTGTATTCGCAAAGAAGGATACGCGTGGCCTCTATCGTGTTGCCGGAGGCGACCAGGGAAAGTACACTCTTCAGCGCAACGCGGTGACGGGCAAGCTCTCCGTCGCCGGAGACAATTCTCTCGAGGAGTTATCTGCGTCCGTTCGCAAAGCACTTCAAGTTCAAAACCTGAAGTAATCAGTCAAGAATTCGCTCCTGATTGCTGTGGATCGGGTGTCATACGACCTGGCTTTTCGTTGTGACGTCTGATTGTGGTTGATTGAAATAACAATCTCGCCTTCTGTCTCCACCATATCTGAGGAACCGGATGAAAAAATCCTTACTGCTTCTCCTGGCTTTTGTTGTCCTGAGCCCGTCGTTTGCCTTCAGCCAGCTCAACAAGGTTTTCATACCATATCAGGCGCAGGGGTTCAAGTTTCTCGCCGCAAAATCCGGATCCGCGGTGATCCAGGGCTTTCCAAGTCCGACTTGCTACGACGATGATTGGACAACGGTCAACGGGGCTTTTGGAACGTTGAACAACACCAGCTCGCCTCCGTGCCCCCTCAACGATGCGGCTCATGTCAAGACTATTTGGCCATCCTCACGAGACATCCTCGTACGCAAGCACTTTACCGTGCCTGCAGGCACCCGCAACGCCAGGGTAAGCGTAGCGATTGACAACAACGTCCAGGTGTTTGTCAACGGAATTGACGTTTCGGGCGGTATCAAGTCGCACAACGATTGCGCGATGCCAGAGAATTTTGTTTTCAACATCCCGGACAACGTGCTGAAGACCGGGGACAATGTTCTCGCCGTCCGCGGTATCTGGGTGAGTTCCAAGAACTATCTCGATGTTCAGGTGACCGGTGACGTTGGATATACTATCAATGCAAGTGCCGGTGCGAACGGAGCGATTACGCCGAGCGGGTCAGTGTCGGTGGCGCCGAATGCCAATCAGGCCTTCGTGATTGCGCCGAGTCCGGGATACCGCGTCGCAGGTGTGATCGTCGATGGGTCTTCAGTGGGAACGGTGACGAGCTACACCTTCTCGAACGTCACTGCGAATCACACGATTGCATCGACGTTCGCTCTCAATACGTTCACGATCGCAGCATCCGCCGGAGCGAATGGCACGATCACGCCATCCGGGAGCCAAACTACGAATTATGGCTCGAGTGCGGCGTACACAATCAGTCCAAATTCAGGGTACCACATCGTTGACGTCCTCGTGGATAACGTCTCAGTTGGTGCGGTTGGCACGTACTCGTTCTCTAATATTGCGTCCAATCATACTATCTCGGCGACGTTTTCCATCAATACCTATACCATCAATGCTTCCGCCGGTGCGAACGGAACGATCTCGCCGTCCGGGAGCCAAACGAAGGACTATGGAACCGGTGCGACCTATACTTTCACTCCCAGCGCGGGATACCACATAGCTGAAGTCCGTGTGGACAACGTCTCCGTCGGAGCGGTTGCGACGTACTCGTTTTCAAACATTGCCGCCGATCATACCATATCGGCGACGTTCGCCATCAACACCTACTCCATCAGTGCTTCAGCCGGGGCAAACGGAACGATCACGCCGTCCGGGAGCCAATCGAAAGACTATGGCTCAAGTGCAACGTATGCGATCACTGCCAACACGGGGTGGCACATAGCGGATGTCATAGTGGACAACGGTTCAGTCGGCGCGGTCGGTACGTACTCGTTTTCGAATATTGGAGCCAATCATAGCATTTCAGCGACGTTTGCCATCAACACCTACTCCATTAGTGCTTCCGCCGGGGCAAACGGAACGATCACGCCGTCCGGGAGCCAATCGAAAGACTATGGCTCAAGTGCGACCTATGCGATCACTTCCAACACGGGGTGGCACATAGCTGACGTGATTGTGGACAACGTTTCAGTCGGCGCGGTCGGGACGTACTCATTCTCGAGCATCTCCTCCGATCATACCATTTCAGCGACGTTTGCCATCAATACGTACAATCTTTCAGCTTCGGCAGGAGCGAATGGCTCTATCTCCCCGTCCGGCATACAGACCGTGAACTACGGTACAAGCACGACGTTTGCAGTAACACCGAACACAGGGTATCACGTCGCAGACGTGCTGGTCGACGGTGGTCCGGTTGGAGCTATCACGTCATACGTCTTTTCGAGTGTTTCCGCGGACCACTCAATTGTCGCGACCTTTGCGATCAACACGTATTCGATCAACGCTTCGGCCGGAGCAAACGGATCCATCTCGCCGTCCGGGAGCCGGAATGCAGACCATGGATCATCGTTGGCGTTCACGATAACGCCAACAACAGGATACCATGTTGCCGATGTGCTGGTGGATAATGTGTCGGTGGGAGCTCTCAGCTCCTACACATTTGCTGACATTGTCGTTGGCCACTCGATTGCCGCGTCGTTCGCAATCAACACCTACACGATTTCCGCTTCGGCTGGAGCAAACGGATCGATCACACCTTCGGGTGATCAGACGGTCAACTATGGCTCAACCCCAGCGTTTGCTATCGCACCGGCAATTGGGTATCACGTGGCTGATGTTCTTGTGGACAACGCCTCCGTCGGTCCGGTGTCGAGTCACCAATTCGCGAGCGTTTCTGCGGGTCACACGATCTCTGCCTCGTTCGCCATCAACACATACACAATAGCCGCCTCTTCGGGAGCGAATGGCAGTCTCTCGTCTTCTGGTAACGTGGTTGTGAACTACGGGTCGACTCAGACGTTTACAATCCAGGCGTTGCCGGGATTCCATGTTGAAACAGTTGTCCTTGATGGAACGACAAGTGTCATTTCAACTCAACCGACGTCACAACCAGGATCAGCACCCTGGGATGTGCAGAATGTTACGTCTGATCATTCGTTCAGTGCGACCTTTGCAGAGAACTACTATCAGCTGAGTGTGTCGTCTACTCCAACCCTCGGCACGGTATCAATTGAACAACCGTCCGCGGCACCGTACCCGAACTACTACAAGAACGGAACCGTAGTGACCCTGAGAGCCAGTACGGTGAATGGGTACCATTTCGCGGGTTGGACTGGCGTGCCGGCAGACAAGCTCACAACGAATCCCATCGACATCACGATGGACAGTGACAAGATTGTCACGGCGACCTTCGAACAGAACGTCCCTCTGACAATCGTGGTTACGACGATCAATGACGTGGTCGATCCGAATGACGGAAAGATCTCGCTGCGTGAAGCACTCAATCTTACGAACGGAAATGCCGGCGTCGATCGGATCTCGTTCAATATCACCGACGGACCAGGCACGGGCTCCAAAGTCATTCAGTTGAACCAACCGCTCCCGCCGTTCAGAGATGCGATCGTGCTTGATTTCACGACTCAGCCGGGATACTACGGCGTGCCTCTCGTGACGCTTATGCCTTCGAGCACCTACCCCTTGGCTCAGTATCCGAACAGTAACGGCATCGAACTCGGTAACGATTTCCTAAGCTTTGGCTACCGGCCGCAGCGGAGCATCATTCGTGGGATCGAGATCCATGGGTTTCCCGGATCCGGAATCTACATCAAGAGCGACAGCAACATCATCCAGCAGAATTGGATACACGACAACGGTGGCGACGGTGTGACGATCGCCGACGGTAATGGCAATCTCGTCGGCAATGTGCTGAACGGTCCGAGTCGCGCGGATGGAAACAGAATCAACGCAAATGGCAACAACGGAATTGCGGTCAAGAAAGTAAACGCCGCTGCACCCCCCTCGGGCACAACGATGCTGGGGAATCTGGTCTATTCCAACGCACGGTTGGGCATAGACCTCGGAGGGGACGGCACAACTCCAAACAAGTATCCCGGCGGACCGACGAACCCGCTTGTCCGGCCGGCAATTCCAGATGCCGTGAACTTTCGAGTGAATTATCCGACTGTTGACGTCGCGACGATCGCAGACGCGCAAGGCTCCCGCATCGAAGGATACCTGCTTAGCTGGCCCAATACCAGGTTCCACATCGAAGCATTTCTGAACGACAGTCCCGACAAATCGGGCTTTGGCCAGGGGAAGGCATTCATCGGGTCAGCCGATGTCGTCACGGATGCCGATTCTGCATATGCATGGTTCACGATCCAATCCAACACGCCCCTCCAATGGGGTCAATATGTGACGGCGACTGCCACGGATGAATTCGGAAACACTTCCGAATTCTCCTCAAATCTGCCTGTCGGTGTCAATACGAAGATCTATGAAAGCAACCAATATGTTCTGAATACGACCTTGTCCGGAGTACCACTGCATTGGGGCGACGGAAAGGGAGCGTATACGATCAGCAATTCGGTTCCGACTTCTCGTGCCGGAGAGATCATCCGCGGATTCAACAATTGGAACACGCAGGTGCTGAAACCTGATCTCTCGCCGTTGCTTGCTTACACGAACTCAGGGGCTACTGCCTCCGCCAAATGGGGAGGCTTCCCGGACGGCTTGAACAATCTTGTCTGGATCACAAGCAATTGGACCGATACCACCGGAACTGATCAGAATACGATTGCCGTCACCAGGGTCCGCTACAATGCGGTCACAGGGGAGATGACGGACGTCGATATCGCATTCAACGCTCAGTCCTTCGAGTTCTCAACGGTCCCGGATCCTCTGGCCAGTGTTGCCGACAGCACTCACGCCAAGGACCTTGAGGACGTAGCGACGCATGAGGTCGGACACTACGGCGGACTCGCGGATATCTACAACCCGGGTTATGTAGGGTGGGATGCGCGTATGGGCGACCACAACGAGAACCTGACAATGTACGGCATCATCCGGAACGACGAGACGTCGAAACGCTCTCTCGCTCCCGGAGATGTTAATGGCATCAACTTCATCTACAACCACGTTCCGAAGAGTGCAATCGATCTGGTGCTTGTTTTCGACGGTTCTTCAACTTTCGATACAAAATTCAAAGGCTTCGCGCCGTCCAAAACCAGCGCGGAAGAGTTGATCTTCAGGCTCAGAGAAAACGACCGGGTCGCTGTTGTCAAGTTACCCGACTCGGTTCTTGTTGCCCCGACACAAGTCAACAACCAAACGCGCAATAGCATTCTCAGCAAGATCGCAAGCATGTCTGTGAGCGGCTCGAGCGCCATCGGAACTGGTCTGCAGGTAGGCCGCGATATTCTCTCAGGTTCTACCAGCCGCAAGGCTATTATCCTTTTCAGCGCTGGAGAAGAAACTGGCAATCCTTCTGCGTTGAGTCTCACGTCGAGTTTGACTGCCAGCGCGGTAAGTGTCCAGACCATGGGCTTCTCTGGAAGTTCAGGTCAGGATCTCAATAGCAAACTTGCCGAGGGCACGCAGGGTGGCTACTACCTTGCGGCGGACACCACGATCGGACCTGTGGTCAATCAGATGTGGAACGATCTCACTGGACTGCAACTAGTTGGTGACTCCACCTTCTTCTCTGGCGGAATCAATTGGCAGGGTGGCATCAACTGGCAGGGTGGCATTAACTGGCAGGGTGGAATCAATTGGCAAGGCGGCATCAACTGGCAAGGCGGCATTAATTACCAGGGTGGGATAAACTACCAGGGCGGCATCAACTGGCAGGGTGGCATTAACTGGCAGGGTGGAATCAACTGGCAGGGTGCTGTCGATCCCGGTACGACAACGATTCTTCCCGGTATCAACTGGCAGGGAAGCACGTTTGTGCTCATCCTGGTGCGACCGGGATATCCTCTGCCCAATAACGGCGACATCATCATACCTGACGGAAACGGACACTTGCCGCCGGGCATCATTTCTCCCGACAACCTGCCGGCTGGCTGGGAATATATCAAGGGCCCGAACTACGCCTTTTACAAGATCCCGAATCCGGAAGCCGGAAAATGGACGCTTGTTCCGGTCGGTGCCAATGATACTCCGCCGCCGAGCCCGAGCTTCCATGAGCCGGTACGTGTTTCGCTCATCTCGAAGATCGACGTGACGATGGGAGTATCTTTCGGCAAGGTAACCTACAGGCCCGGAGATGTGATCACCATCGAGGCAAGTCTGGCCGAAGGCGGAGCCTTGCTGGGAAGTGAGCACGTTACCGGAGGGAAGCCGATTGACGGAGCGACAGTCACTGTCGATGTCACGATTCCGGGCACGCCGACTTCACAGAGAGTGATCCTGAACCATACGGGAAATGGAATCTACTCCGGCATCTTCAACAATACCTCGAGAGCCGGCACGTACAACTTTTCTGTCAATGCCACTGGGGTGACCCCGACGCTGAGGGAGCCTTTCACACGCCGAAGCGATGGCTCTGCCTATGTCGCACCGGTTTACTCAAACGCTGTGATTTTCGCTCAGAACAGCGTGACGCTGAAGGAAGACGCACAAATATTCTCGGGAAGTGTGCTTGTCAATCGAGATGCTCCTTCCGGCGCCTCCGGAGTTGAAGCTCTCATCGGTACAAGGGTGAAAACGCCCGCGGGCTTCGACATTCGGGCAGATCGTGTATCGGTGCTTTCGGGTGCCGTCGTCGCGAGCGACGTGTACTACAACGCGCTGACCAATGCCGGCACCATCACGGGCCAGAAGCACTCATCGTTGCAGCTTCCGATTGGCCAATTTCCGCTCTTCCAGATTTCCAATGCTTCATCTGATCCGGCGAAGGACGTAAGTACTTCGGCGGATGGCAGCCGGGCGCTAACGCCGGGAAGCTACCGGGATGTTGTTCTCCAGCCCCATTCGACTCTCACCCTGGCACCCGGGACGTACGATTTCCGGAATGTCTGGCTTAAGGAAGATTCGAAAATGCTCTTCTCCGGGGCAGCCAGCGTCCGGATCAAGTACGGATTCAGGGGAGATGAAAATGCGAAGATCGGCCCTGCGCAAGGTAGTTCCGTGACGGCCTCCGACATCGTCTTCTACGTCGGTGGGACGGATGCCCAGAGCAGCTCCGGCCTCGCCGTGAACATCGGCGGCAGGTCAACCGTGAACGCGAACATCTATGCACCGAACGGCACGTTGTTCCTCGATGAAGCAACGAAAGCCACCGGAGCGTTCATCGCGAAGGATGTCAAGATCGGCGAGGATGTGCAGCTGTGGGTAGCGTCGACTTTCGCGGTGTCTGGAACTCCGTCTTTGTCAGTTCGACCATCTGATGGCGATGAACTCCCGGCAGCATCAGAAATCCCGGCTGAGTTCTCCCTGGAACAGAACTATCCGAATCCGTTCAACCCCGCAACTCAAATTCGATACGGGTTGCCTACACAATCCCATGTGACGGTGGCGATTTACAACATGCTCGGACAAGAGGTCAGGAGACTCGTAGATGAAGAGCAGAGAGAGGGCTTCCACCAGGTCACGTGGAATGGACGAAACGGCTTCGGAAATCCCGTGGGTAGCGGTGTGTATTTCTACCGGATCTCAGCGGGAAGTTTTGTGAGCAGCAAGAAAATGCTCCTGCTGAAATAAGATTCTCACCGAGGAAGCAGAAAAGCGACATGACCACCAAGCTACCGGGGATAGACAGTCCCTGGTAGCTTGGTTTGTTCTATGCCTTTGAAGAGGTTATTGAATGAGTCACACACACAAAAGAATGGACTACGTTATGTCGTGCGTCAGTTGCGGCAGGAAGAGTGTCAGAGGTGCTGCGAAACTCGTCTTCATCGTCGTGCTGTTCCTGAACTTCAACCTGATACTTGACGCCCAGACGAAATTGCTCTTTGAACACCTTACGGTGAAGCAGGGCTTGTCGCAGGGGAGCGTGTTCTGCATCCTGCAGGACCGGCGCGGTTTCGTGTGGTTTGGGACACAGGACGGATTGAATCGCTTTGACGGCTATGATTTCAGAACCTTCAGGAATGATCCTGCAATCGCGAAAAGCCTCGGTGGCAATTTCATCACTTTGATCGCAGAAGATCGCAATGGAACGATGTGGATAGGTACGCGGGATCAACCCCGCATCTTGAATCGGTTTGACGCTGCCACGCAATCGTTTACAAAAGTCCGCCGCGACAGTGTTGACCTGAGGGGTGGGGCGATAAGCGAAGAGAAGGGCACATACGAAACCTCAGCCGGAGTGAGATGGTATGGTGAAACCGGCGGCGGCGTATCTCGTCTCGACGTGAAGACGGGCGCCAAGAAGACCTTCAAGCGAGATCCTGCCAATCCCAAAAGCCTTCTCGATGACAATGTGTTCTCAGTATATGGCGATCGCACGGGTACCATCTGGATAGGCACGAAGGAGGGATTGGAACGATTCGAGCCTGCGACAGAAACTTTCGTGCACTATCGCCATGATCCCGCCAATCCCTACAGCTTGAGCGACAACTGGGTATGGCCGATCTTCGAAGACCAGTCTGGAGTGATGTGGGTGGGAACTTTTGGGGGAGGGCTGAACCGATTCGATAGGGCCACCGGCCGATTTACGCGTTACAAGAACAACCAGGCTGACCCAAGGAGTCTGAGTGACAATCGGCTATACTCGATCTATCAGGATCGATCGGGATTGATATGGGTCGGCACAGCCGATCACGGTGTTGACCGTTTCAAACCCGATGGAGGTGCTTTCGAGCACATCGTCAGGGACGTGAACAATCCGAAGGGTCTGATCGACAACGGCATCAATGGTATGTACGTTGACCGTTCAGGCGTTGTGTGGATAGGCACGAACAACGGACTTGAGCAATTCGACCGCTCCACAGGTGCCTTCACGCACTTCCAGCATCAAGCCTCGAATTCGAAGAGCATTGCCGACAACCGGGTGCAGAGTATTACGGAAGATCAGGCTGGCAACATATGGATCGGATTCTTCAGCAGCGGACTCGATCGGTTTGACAAAAGAACGCGCGAGTTCACCCACTTCAAGAGCGACAAATCTAATCCCGGGAGCCTGAGCGACAACAGCGTCTACTCACTGCTCGAAGACCGGTCAGGCACACTTTGGGCTGGGACGTACCGTGGTGGACTCAATCGCTACAATCGCAAGACGGGGATGTTCACAACGTATGCTCATCAGGATTCGATATCTGGAAGTCTGGGTGCCCGGGGAGTGTTCGCTTTGTGTGAAGACCGGGAGGGGTATCTCTGGGTTGGCACGCTTGGCGGCGGGCTCGATCGTTTTGACCCGCGAACAGGATTGTTTACACATTTCAGAAATGACCCAGCCAGTGGCGAGTCGATCTCCGACAACATTGTTACATGCATCTATGAATCGCGTGGCGGTGTTCTCTGGATTGGGACGACCGGCGGATTGAACAGACTACACCGAGAAACGGGCACCTTCCGTCGGTACAAAGAGAAGGATGGTCTGTCGAACGATGTCGTGCTCGGCATTTTGGAAGATGGAAAAGGGAACCTCTGGCTGAGCACCAACAAGGGGATCTCACGCTTTGATCCTCAGGAGGGGACCTTCCGAAACTACGACTATCGGGATGGACTTCAGGGAGACGAGTTCAATCAGAGTGCCTACGCTCGGAGTCCCTTGACGGGAGAAATGTATTTCGGCGGAAGCAATGGGTTCAACACCTTCCAGCCTGCCAGCATGAAAGAGAATCAGTACGCGCCGCCAGTTGCGATCACTTCGTTTACGCGCTACAGCCCCGATGAAAAGGGGGATCCGATTGTTGATCGGTTTGCTGAAACGAAGGAAGGCATCACGCTCTCCTACAAGGACAACGTTGCCAACTTCGAATTTGCATCGATGAATTTTCTGAATCCTTCAAAGAATCAACTCGCCTACAGACTTGAAGGATTCAGCGATAATTGGGTGCAACTCGGGGCGGACAGGAAGGCAACGCTCTTCCTTGACGTAGGCGATTACCTGCTTCGCGTCAAAGGATCAAACAATGATGGTCTTTGGAACGAAGAAGGGACAACACTTCGGATCGAGGTCACGCCTCCATGGTGGCGATCGCGCTGGGCGTACAGCGGCTATGCCCTTCTGGCGATCGGAATCCTCTACGGCCTTCGCAGATTTGAACTCAACAGGCGGGAACAGAAGACCCGGATGCGCGAATCGGAACTTAGGGCAAAGGCGATGGAAGCAGAAAAGCGAGCACTTGTGGCCGAGAATGAACGCCAGACGAAAGAGCTCGATGACGCACGGAGACTCCAGCTTTCGCTCCTTCCCAAGGAAGTCCCCAACCTGCCATTGTATGACATCGCCGTCTTCATGAAAACCGCAACGGAAGTCGGGGGAGACTATTACGATTTTCACGTCGAGGCTGATGGAACGCTCGACATCGCTTTCGGCGACGCAACGGGGCATGGTATGCAGGCCGGAACGATTGTCACGCTTATGAAAGGTCTCTTTGTCTCTGATGCCTCACGATTTGACATCCCCACCTTCTTCAACCATTGCAGCAAAGCCATCAAGGATATCAGGCTTGGCCGATTGTTCATGGCCTTTACCCTTGTGAGGCTTCGGGGAAATTCACTATATTTATCCAGTGCGGGAATGCCTCCGGTCTTCATTTTCAGAAAAAGAGATGGGTCTATCGAGGAAGTGCTGTTGAAGGGGATGCCGCTCGGAGCAATGAAGAATTTCCCCTATTTGCTTCACGAGGCTTCGTTGGAACGGGGGGACACTCTGCTCCTCATGACGGACGGATTGCCTGAGCAGAAGAATGCGGCGGAGGAGATGTTTGATTATGAACGTGTGCAGAAGGCCTTCGCCGAGGTTGCGACACGGACGCCGGATGAAATTATCGATCATCTCGCAAAAGCCGGTGAAGCATGGATGGGTGGTGCGGTGCAGGATGATGATGTGACATTGATGGTAGTCAGGATGAAAGAGTAACAACCGTTGTGTCAGGCGGTGGCATCAGGAAAGAAGAAATTTTTCCGACGTTCATCAGGCGAAAGGAACTCCGTGAAAGAACCGATGAAACTGAAGATTGCGCTGCCGAAGATCCCCGACATTGAGCTCGTTGCGCTTGAAGGGTTGGATCGGTTGGCCCGTTACATGGGAATCGGAGAGGAGAAGATCGGAGAAGCCAGGATCCTGGTGACGGAGGCGATCATCAATGCCCTGGAACACTCTGGCGAGAAAAACCCCGTAGTACGGGTCGAGTTCTCGATGACAAAGAAGGAATTGGTTGTCCTGGTAAGGGACTACGGCAAAGGATTCGAACCGGGATCGATCGAAGAACCCGACATAAAGAAGAAAGTCGGCTCAAAGAACAAGCGCGGGTGGGGGTTGAAGGTGATGAAGTCGATGTCCGATGATTTCCAGATCGAGTCGGGAAAGCGCGGGACGAAAATCACAATCAAGAAGCTCCTCAGCTAAAGGAAGAAGTATGGAACAGTCATTCACATTGACCTCCGATCTCAAGAACAATTGCCTGGTAATCGCGACGTCGGGATATGTGAACAACGTCGGCGGGGAAGCGATCGCAATAGAGTTTGCTCACCATTTCGAAAAAGGCACGAAACACATAGTCATCAACCTCGCGAAGTCCAAAGTGGTGAATTCGATCGGGATGTCGTTCCTGATCGAGATTGTCGAGCAGCTGGAGGAAGTAGGTGGCAAGCTTGTCTTTACGGATCTCGATCCTGCCGTCGAGAAAATGCTCGCGATTATGGGTCTCTTCAAATTCGCGGGAAAAGAACCGACCGTCGGGGACGCGCTGAAATCTTTCGCAGCAGGGAAGTGAAGCATGCCTCGTACTACTACCCGGCTCCGGAGAACTCAAGAAGACCAGCTGTCATTCCAGATTGAAACCCTTCAGAACGGCTTCAAGAAGATCTCCGCCGCGGCCACGCTGGCCGATCTTGCAAAACAATCCGTTCGGGTTCTCCGTCGGCTCTTCAGGAAATCGAAGATCGATCTCGCGTATCGGCCTCAGAATTCCGTTGAATGGCAATTGCTGGTCGATGGGAAGGCGAATGGCCTCGACCGGCTCCTCGACGTCCCCGGGGGCCGGAAACTCGCGGCATGCACGCTTCGAACGAGCTCGACTGGAATGTGCGCCGCCAACCCCATGGGGGATAAGTCCGCCGTCGGCGTAACCCTGCAAGGGGCTTCCTCCCGGACGCAGTTTTCCGATGATGATGCGGCACTCCTCCGCGTTTTCTTGCACCTCTTTGAAACAGCTTACCAGGGATTACTCCACCGCCAAAACGAAAAAGCACTGGTCTTCTCGCTCAACCATCGCGTCCTGCAGCTTAACAGCCTCATCGACACAGGCATTGAGGTCTCAAAACTTGACCAGGGGACCTCATTGCAGCAGCTTGCTCTCGAGCGGGCTGCGTCTCTGACCAACGCATCAAAAGGCCTCGTCCGCGTGAAAGAAGGAGACCGGACCGTGGAGGAGAGCTTCTTCCCTGATCAGCTTCAGGTTCAGGCCAGCGCGGAAGAGCGCCATACGATCGCGACGTCTTTCACTTTTGCCAATAGAGCCTACACCTTTGAGCTGTTTGAAAAAGAGAGCAGACGCGGTATCATCCCCTTTGAGGATACCGACCAGATGCTCCTGGATGCCCTTGCCCGCCAGGTGCACGCGTCGCTGGAGAACCGCTTCCTCCTCGAGAAGGCGTTGGAGAACCAGAGGTTTGAACAGGACATGGCTGTAGCCGCGGCGATCCAGAAGAAGATCATCCCCGAGAAGCTCCCTGCTTTAGCAGGCTATGATCTTGCGGGTGTCAATATCCCTTCCAAGTCCGTCGGTGGCGACTACTACGACTGTATTCCACTTGCCAACGGCTCGTATGCGCTCGTCATCGCAGACGTCTCAGGAAAAGGCGTGCCGGCGGCATTGCTGGTGAGCAGTTTGCATGCCTACCTCTCTGCCTATCTCGAAGCAGGAATACCGCTGAGTCGGCTCGTGCAGAGGCTCAACAAGGTCATCTGGCGGGCATCAACGGACGATAAATTCATAACAGCATTCTTTGGGATTCTTTTCCCGGACACGGGTGAACTAGAGGTGTTGAACGCAGGGCATAATCCGGCCTACCTGCTGAGACAGGATGGCACAGTTCAGGAGTTTGGCGCCGCAGGGCTTCCGCTTGGCATGCTCGACATGGATTTCCCGTACCAAAGCGAACGCGTGACGGTTGGGAAGGGGGAACGTCTCTTGCTTTATACCGACGGTATCACGGAGGCGTCGGATGAGCGCGAAGAATTCTATGACATTCATGCGCCGCTTCGCGATTTCTTTCTGCAGCACAAGCCTGAGAAGGCCGAGTCGTTCATTGCCCAACTGATCGGCGATATCAGAAGATTTACCGGATCCGCTCCCCAGAGTGATGATATCACAGCTCTGTACCTCCGCCGCCTTCCCTGATTCCTGCGGTGAGAGGAGCAGCTCCCTGGTTCCGACCCGCAGTTTCCGAGGCTGAGAACTCCAGACAGTCCTTTAGTTGACTTTCCGGCTCCTGAACGTTAAATTCCCTCAATGAAATGATCTGAAACTGTACCATGCTCGTCGCGGAAGGGCGTGGAGCAGGCGTCTCGTTTCCGGGACGCTTTTTTTGTATCCGCGGGCAGAGCGCGTCAACCTATGAATTCCAAAATACGAGTTCGGTTCGCCCCCAGTCCCACCGGTTTTCTGCACGTTGGCGGCCTCCGGACCGCTCTCTACAACTACCTTTTTGCGCGGCACCACGGCGGCAAATTCATCCTCCGCATCGAGGACACAGATCAGGCCCGCAGGGTTGAGGGAGCAATGGAAAACCTGATGGCTACGCTGGGTTGGGCCGGAGTCCAATACGACGAAGGACCCGATCGTGACGGCGGCCATGGGCCCTACATACAGTCGCAGCGGCTTGAGTTGTACCGGGCCCACGCCGCAGAATTGGTGGCGAAGGGAAAGGCGTACTATTGCTTCTGTGCCCCCGAAAGGTTGGAAGACCTGCGTCAACGCCAGTCGGCCGCAAAAGAGCGGATCTCGTACGATCGGCATTGTCGGGATCTTGCGATGTCGGAAGTAGAGAAACTTCTGGCGCAGGGTGGGAGGAGCGTGATACGAATGAAGGTGCCCCTGGAAGGAGCAGTGGTTTTCCAGGACCTGATCCGGGGCGAGGTCTCCATCGCCAACGAGGTTCTGGATGATCAAGTGCTTCTTAAATCGGACGGTTTCCCAACCTATCACCTGGCCGTGGTGGTCGATGATCACCATATGGGAATCAGCCACGTGATCCGGGGTGAGGAATGGTTGCCAAGCACCCCGAAACACGTGCTGCTCTATCAGTACTTTGGATGGGAGCTGCCACACTTCGCTCATCTACCGCTGCTCCTCAATCCCGACAAGAGCAAACTGAGCAAACGCCAGGGCGATGTGGCTGTGGAGGATTACCGTGCCAAGGGGTACTTGAAGGAAGCGATCATCAATTTCATCGCATTCCTGGGCTGGAATCCCGGCGACGAGCGCGACATTCTCTCGATGGATGAGTTGATCAAAGAATTCTCGTTGGAGCGCGTTGGGAAGTCGGGAGCTGTGTTCAATGTCGAGAAATTGGACTGGTTGAATTTTCAGCATCTGCGCAAAAAACCTGACGCTGAAGTCCTGTCAATGCTCAAAGAGTATTTGGCGGGGTCGCCGTTTGCAGGTAAGCATTTTGACGATCAGTATTTGATGATCATCATCGGCGCAATGCGTGAGAGGGCAACCTTTGTGCAGGACTTTGTTGAGAAGTGCGGATACTTCTATCAAGCTCCTGATCAATATGAACCCGACGTTGTGAAGAAGAGATGGAAGCCTGAAACACCTGATCAAATGAAGATTCTGGCTGAAGAGTTTTCCCGGCTGGAGAACCCGAAGAAAGAGGATTACGAGTCGGCGCTGCACCGGGTCGCAGAGACTCTGAAGATCAAACAGAGCGATTTGATTCACCCGCTGCGATTGGCTGTGTCGGGAATGGGCGCCGGTCCAGGCTTGTATGATATTCTGATTGTCCTGGGAAAAGAAGAAACAATCCGACGAATTCGCTCGGCCATGGAGAGAGTGAAATGAGCTCTTACTGTGCCGGGGCTCTGCAGTCATGGCACTGTGCTGTTCCTGTAGAGATTCAACCCGAAACACTGGAGTAACCGCGATGGAAACGAACAAGAACCCGGAAGACCTCAAAACAAACGCTGAACCGCCGGTCAGAAAAAACTTCATCCGTGAGATCGTTGACGATGATCTCAAAACGAACAAGTTCGAAGGACGGGTCCACACGCGGTTTCCGCCTGAGCCCAACGGCTACCTTCATATCGGCCACGCAAAGTCCATCTGCCTCAATTTCGGGCTGGCGAGGGACTACAAGGGATTCTGCAATCTGCGTTTCGATGATACGAACCCGAGCAAAGAAGAGCAGGAATATGTCGATTCCATCGAGCATGATGTCCGGTGGCTTGGATTCGATTGGGAGAACAGGTTGTACTATGCGTCGGATTACTTTGACCAGCTTCATGAATATGCCGTCCAGTTGATCAAGAAGGGAAAGGCATATGTTTGTGACCTGAACGCGGATCAGGTTCGCGAACACCGGGGTACGCTCACAGAACCAGGAAAAGACAGTCCCTACCGAAACCGAAGCGTTGAAGAAAACCTCGATCTTTTTGAGCGGATGCGCAAAGGAGAGTTCCCCGACGGCTCCCGGACACTGCGCGCAAAGATCGATATGGCCTCGCCAAACCTCAACATGCGCGATTCAGTGATGTACCGCGTTCTGCGCTCCACGCACCATCGCACAGGCGACACATGGTGCATCTATCCGATGTACGACTGGGCCCACGGACAAAGCGACTCGATTGAACGAATCACGCATTCCATCTGTACGCTTGAGTTTGAGGATCATCGGCCGTTGTATGACTGGTTCGTTGAGCAACTCGGGATCTATCACCCTCAACAGATCGAGTTTGCTCGGTTGAACATTACATACACGGTCATGAGCAAGCGTAAGCTTCTGCAACTCGTTGAAGAAAAGCGCGTGAAGGGATGGGATGATCCGCGCATGCCAACGATCTCAGGCCTGCGTCGCCGTGGGTTTACTCCGGAATCTATCCGGTTGTTTGCGGATCGCATCGGTATCTCAAAAAGCGAAAGCACTGTCGACGTGGCGCTCCTTGAGGACTGTCTCAGAGACGACCTCAACAAGCGGTCGCGGAGGGTGATGGCTGTCCTGCATCCAATCAAACTTGTCATAGAGAACTATCCAGACGGGGTCGTCGAAGAACTCGACGCAGTGAACAACCCGGAGGATGCAACGATGGGATCCCGAAAAGTGCCTTTCTCGAAGGTCCTGTATATCGAACAGGACGACTTCCGGGAAGATCCGCCCAAGAAGTACTTCCGTCTCTCGCCCGGGGTCGAAGTCAGGTTGCGGTATGCCTACATTATCAAGTGTGTCGGTGTTGTGAAGGACGAGAAGACCGGAGAGATCGTGGAACTGCGGTGCACCTATGATGCCGAGACCAGGAGCGGATCGCCCCAGAGCGCCCGAAAGGTCAAAGGGACGATTCACTGGGTGTCTGCTTCTCACGCGCTGGATGCCGAAGTACGTCTCTATGATCGACTGTTCAAGGTTGAAAACCCCGGGGGGGACGATTGGAGAGATCACATCAATCCGAGCGCCCTTGAAGTCCTGAAACAGTGCAAAGTGGAACCGAGCCTGTCGAACACCACGCTGCAGGACCGCTATCAGTTTGAGCGCCTGGGTTATTTCTGCGTCGATGATGATTCCAGCGGAGGCAGTCTTGTTTTCAATCGGACGGTTACATTGCGGGACACTTGGGCTAGGATTGAAAAAGCGTAAGGCGCTATAGCTGTGATTGTTTTTTGATCTTTGGTTGTCTATATTTTCGCTTCGCTCGTTGCAACTGATCACCCACAATTCAGAGCGTTCCTCCCGTGCCACAGCGCAAGAAATCATCGACAGATGTCATAAGACTTCATAATGCGGTTTTCTACGCATATCACGGAGTCCTCTCCGACGAGCAGACGCTGGGCGGCAAGTTTGAAGTCGATGTCGAGCTGCACGTTGATCTGAGCCGCGGGGCACACACCGACGATCTTCAGCAGACAGTCAACTATGAACGGGTGTACGATTCCATCAAACAACTCGTCCTCGGGAAGAAGTACTTTTTGATCGAGGCGCTGGCCGAGACAATCGCCGATGGCCTGCTGAAGGGATTCAAGAAGGTCGAGAAGGTTGTCGTCCGTGTGCGGAAGCCGAGTGCGCCGGTCAGGGGGGTGATCGATCATGTAGAAGTGGAGATCGCTCGGGCGAGGAAGTAATGGGACGGTTTTTTGTCGCGCTGGGTTCAAACATCGGAGACCGGCTGGGATTTCTTCAGAGGGCAATGGATGCGCTCGGAAGTGCGCCCGGGTTTAAGGTCCGAAGGGTCTCATCAGTCTACGAGACCGAACCGGTGGGGAAAAAGGATCAGCCGCAATTCCTTAACGCGGCAGTTGAGTTGGACTCTCTGATGTCTCCCGAAGACGCTCTGGTGAACTTGAAACAGATCGAGCGGGCAGTGGGTCGTACTCCTTCTGAGCGGTGGGGACCCAGAGAGATCGACCTTGATCTTATCTACGTTCAGGATTTGGTCGTCAACGGCCCGGAGCTCGTACTGCCTCATCCCGAGGTCGCAAGCCGGAGGTTCGTCTTGACACCTCTGGCTGAGATTGCGCCGGAATTCGTGGACCCTTTGAGAAAGCGCAGTCTGCGGGAGTTGCTCTCAAGCTGTCCCGATCCGAATTCTGTTGTCAAGATATCGTCTACTATTCACACCTCAGCTGTGGAGAATTGATTGCAGGTCCCCCGTTCGGACATTCGACATATCGCTATTGAAGGAGTCATCGGCGCCGGTAAGACCACCTTCGCTCAAATGCTTTCGGAACGGCTCGGCGCACGCCTCGTTCTTGAACGGTTCGAGGAAAATCCCTTCTTGCCGAAGTTCTACGAAGATCCCGAACACTATGCGTTCCAAACACAGATCTTCTTTTTGCTGAGCCGTTATAAACAACAACAGGATCTCTTTCAGGCCGATCTCTTTCACGATTTTCTCATATCAGATTACATCTTCGAAAAAGACAAGATCTTTGCTTACCTCACCCTTGCAGACGAAGAACTCAAGCTGTACGAAACTCTTCTGGGTGCCATCGAACGGAACATCCCCACACCTGATCTTGTCGTGTATCTTCAATGCAGCGTCGAGCGCCTTATGGATAACATCCGTCACCGCGCTCGGAAGATGGAAGAGAATATCTCGGAGGATTATATCCGGGATTTGAATGAAGCCTACAATTACTACTTCTTCCGCTACAGAGCTACTCCACTGCTCATCGTCAAGGCTACGGACATCGATTTCGTAGGGAACAAGGACGATTTTGAGGATCTCCTGGCCCAGATCCTGCGTCCGAACAAAGCTCCTGTGGAATACTACAATCCGGTCAGGAGGAAATAACCGTGCTGCTTGGTTTGCTCCGGTTCCTCGCATATACACTCGCGTTCTGGTTCGTCTATCGCGTGGTTGTCGGAGCTCTCCGCTACATCACTCGGGACGCTCAGAAGAACGATGGGGCCGGGCCGCAACCTCCTCGCCAGACCAGGAATGATGATCAAACCAACTATCTTGATGTGAAGGACGCACGGTTTAAAGACCTCCCAGACGACTCTTCCAAGCCCTCCTAAACCGCACAACTGGAACTTGTCGACGAACCCCCGATATCAGTTGCTCTCCATTCCACCGGCGTAATCACCTGAAAAACATTTGAAGATAACGGTTTACTTCATTATATTGCCCCGGAGTTTTTGTACAACAAGGGCGAAAGTTGAAAATGGCGCGCGTCTATATTCATGATCTGGAAAAACACGTCGGCGAGGAAGTTCAACTTCGCGGCTGGCTCTACAACAAACGGTCGAGCGGAAAGGTACGGTTCTTGCTGCTCCGCGACGGAACGGGAATCCTTCAGGGAGTCGTGGTGAAGGGGGCGGTGAGCGAAGAGATTGTTAACAGGTCAGACGCTCTCACGCAGGAATCCTCGTTTTCCATGACCGGTAAGATACGGAAGGACGATCGCGCTCCAGGTGGATACGAGATGGAAGTGAGTGATGTGGGAATTATCTCCATCGCACACGAATATCCCATCACGCCAAAGGAACACGGTATTGAGTTTCTTGCCGACCGGCGGCATCTCTGGCTCCGCTCCTCCCGGCAGCACGCGATCATGCGAGTCCGGCACAGAATAGTCAAAGCGATCCGGGATTTCTATGATGGACGCGGCTTTGTGCTCGTTGATTCGCCGATCCTGACACCGGCGGCATGCGAAGGAACATCCACGCTCTTTGAGACCGACTACTTCGATCTTGGGAAGGCGTACCTGACGCAATCTGGTCAGCTGTATGCAGAAGCCGGGGCGATGGCATTCGGCAAGGTGTATTGCTTCGGTCCGACATTCCGCGCGGAAAAATCGAAAACGCGTCGCCATCTCGCTGAATTCTGGATGGTTGAGCCGGAAGTCGCCTTCAACGATCTGAACGATGACATGGAACTCGCCGAGGACTTTCTCGAGTACATCGTACAGACCGTCCTGAAGGATTGTGAGCAGGAACTGAAGGTTCTCGAACGCAATACGGCGATGCTTCAGAATGTGAAAAAACCCCTGCCGCGGATCTCGTACAGCGAGGCAGTTGAGATCCTTCATCAGAAGGGGATCAATTTCGAGTGGGGGGGCGACTTTGGCGGAACAGACGAGACGGTGATTTCAGAGCAATTCGACCGGCCCGTGATGGTGCATCGTTATCCTTCGGAAGTGAAGGCGTTCTATATGAAGCGCGATCCCGAGAATCCAAAGGTTGCACTGGCGGTCGATGTGCTGGCTCCCGAAGGGTATGGCGAGATCATAGGCGGCAGCCAGCGTGAAGATGACCTCGACGTGCTGCTCCAGCGCATCAAAGCGCACAATCTCCCTCAGGAGGCATTCGAGTGGTATCTGGATCTTCGTCGGTTCGGCACCGTCCCGCATGCCGGATTCGGGTTGGGCCTCGAACGAACAGTAGGCTGGATCTGCGGACTTGAGCATGTGCGGGAGACAGTTCCCTTTCCAAGAATGATGTATCGGCTAACCCCTTAAGGGCTGATATGCTAAACGTCGTAAACCTACGTAAGGCGTATGCTACCGTTGTAGCGGTCGACGGTGTATCGTTGGAGGTCCAGCGGGGCGAACTCTTCGGTCTCCTGGGGCCTAACGGGGCAGGAAAGACCACCGCCATCCGCACCATCCTGAATATCATTGCTCCGGATAGTGGGACGATCACGTTCGATGGAAAGCCTTTCACGCCGGCGATGTGGAACCTCATCGGCTACCTTCCGGAGGAACGGGGGCTCTATCGAAAGAGTAAAATCCTCAACACGATTCTGTACTTCGCTTCCCTCAAGGGTGTTCCAGAACGCGAGGCGAAAGCCAGGGCCTACACGTGGCTGGACCGCTTCGGGCTCAAAGAGAGCGCGTTCCGGAAGGTCGAAGAACTCTCGAAAGGGAATCAACAAAAGATACAGCTGATCATCTCCATCCTGCACAATCCCCAGCTTCTGATCCTTGACGAACCATTCTCGGGCCTCGACCCTGTCAATCAGATCCTTCTGAAAGACATCTTGATGGAACTTCGCCAACAGAACGTCGCGATCGTTTTCTCGACGCATCAGATGGAACAGGTCGAAAAAATGTGTGACAATATCTGTTTGATCAACAAGGGGAAGCCGGTTCTGAGCGGATCTCTGAGAGATGTCAAGAAACGGTATGGGACGAACTCGTTGCGGATCGAATTTGAAGGGGATGGGGAATTTCTGAAGAAGTCACCGTTGGTGAAACGGGCGGATGTCTATCAGAATTACGCTGAGCTTGAACTTGTGGACATCAAGAAAAGCAGGGAGCTGCTGTCCAAGCTGGATGACAAGCTGAACCTGAGGAAATTCGAAATCGTCGAGCCTTCGTTGAATTCCATTTTTATCAACGTCGTTGGGCCGCCCCCCAACTCGACCGAGGTTATCACCGTGAAAGAGGCTCCCCGACCTGCGGCCCGCCCACCTCTCGATAAGCGCATCAAGAAGGAGTTGTTCTCACTGATTTTCAGCGTCGTGATTTTCACCGGCCTCCTCGTTGTAAACCTCCTGGCGACAAACCCCAGCTGGATCATTCCGGCGCTTTTCGTGGCCGGCATCGCGGTCTCCGTCGTCAGATACGTAAAGGTGAAGAAAGAAGTCGCTGCGGAACAGAAGCATTCCGGGGGAGGGCCGATCGAATGAAATACCTCGACGTTGCCAAGTGGGAGTTTATGGAGAAGGTGAAATCGAAGGCATTCATTATTTCTCTTGTCCTGATGCCTCTGATTATGGTTGTATTCGGAGTACTGCCGGGATTGCTGGCTTCCAAACCGGACGACAAGCCGATCTCCATGGGCGTGATCGATGAGACGGGCAAGATTCTGCATCCGCTCTCGGCGAAGCTGGATGAAAAGTACAAGCTCCCCGATGGCAGTCCGAATTATGTGCTGCGAAATCTGAAGGAAGATGGTTCGCCCGAAGAGATCAAGAACAGGGCAATTAAGTTGATTGTTGAGAAGAAGATTGAAGGGTATTTTTGGATTCCATCGGCGGTCTACGACAGCGGCAAGGTTGAATACCGTGCGGAGAATGTTGGAAACATCCGGATGTCCGAGCGGTTTTCGAGAACGATTGAAGAAGTGATCGTCCAACACCGCCTGACGAGCCAGGGGCTTGACCCCGCCCAGATAAAGAAACTGATGGCCAACATCGATGTGAAAGCCCTCAAGGTTTCCGAGAGGGGAGGGGAAAAGGAGTCTGGATTTCTGGAGACATTCGCCAGCGCCTACATGCTGATCATGATGTTGATGTTTCTCGTTATGACCTCAGGCCAGCTTCTGATCCGAAGTGTGGTGGAGGAGAAGTCCAATCGGGTGATCGAGATTCTGCTCTCCTCATGTTCGGCCCGTGACCTGATGATTGGAAAGATACTCGGTCTGAGCGGTCTTGGGATCCTGCAGATGATGATCTGGGGAGTGATCGGGCTCGGGATTGCGATCAAGAGCGGGGCGAACATCTTCGAACTTGAGCCGGTGCTCGTGGCGGCGGTCTATGTGGTGCTCGGCTACTTCTTCTATTCGGCCATTTTCGTCGCGGCAGGCTCCCCCGTGACAACAGAACAAGAGGCACAGCAAATAACAAGCTACGTGAGCCTGATGCTCGTATTTCCGATTGTGCTGGTAATGCCGGTGATGCAAAATCCGGACTCCTCGTTGATCAGAATATTGTCGTTTATCCCTCTGCTCACTCCGGCGTTCATGGTAATGAGGGTGTCGATTCAGATGCCGCCGTTGTGGGAAATCCTGTCTACGCTCGGGCTGTTACTCGCGTCAGCCGTCTTCATGATGTGGATTGCCGGAAAGATCTTCAGGGTTGCTATCCTTGTCTACGGTAAGAGGCCGTCGATTCCGGAATTGATACGGTGGATTCGAACACCGTAGTGAAGCGCGGTGCCCGATGCATCAGCGGGATATGTGGTTCAAGAACGAACCTCGCTCTGTCATTCACAGCAGGTTAATTCGCCCATCAACAACTTCTTCGAGATTGTCTGTGACTCTCGAGACACTTCTTTTCTACTTCTTTGGTACCATCTCGGTGGGTTCTGCGCTGATGATGGTGACGCGACGCAGCCCTGTCATTGCAGCGCTCTACTTGATCCTCAACTTCTTCGCCCTCGGTGGCTTGTACCTCTCGCTCCATGCCCAGTTCATAGCATTCATCCAGATCCTGGTGTATGCGGGAGCGATTATGGTCCTCTTTCTCTTCGTTATCATGTTATTGAACCTTGGTGATGAGAAAAAGCTGGCAGAGAAGATCTCCTACAAGAAGATCATCGGTGCGGGCCTGAGTTTCGGCGTGTTGATGGAACTGATCTATGTGCTCGCCTTTTCGACGGCCAGTCTCCCGCCGTCGCAATTCGAGAAGGCGACAGAGATCGGGACCGTGGAGAACATCGGCATGCAGCTTTTCACAACGTTCTTGTTCCCGTTTGAAGTAACTTCGATCCTCCTGCTGTCGGCGATTGTGGGGGCTGTTATCCTGGCGAAGAAAAAACTCAGATAACCGTTATGGACCTTCAGTCATATCTTTTGCTGAGCGCGACGTTATTCATCATCGGAGTGGTCGGCGTAATCGCCCGGCGAAACGCCATTATCGTGTTCATGTCGATCGAATTGATGCTGAACTCTGTAAACCTCTCGCTGGTTGCATTCTCGGCATTTCTTGGTGATGTGACCGGTCAGATGCTCGTGTTTTTTGCTATGACCGTTGCTGCTGCCGAAGCCGCGGTCGGGCTCGCGATTATCATCGCGCTGTTTCGGAATAAGCAGACGATCAACCTGGAAGATATCAATATCCTGAAGTGGTGAAATCGGAATCGGGTGATCAGATGAACCGATGGCCCGATCGCTCAATGACCCGATTAACAAATGGCCCGATATTCTCTCAGTCACTAGCTAGAAATCAATGTTCTCCTACACTCCTCTGATTGTGCTGTTTCCTCTTCTGGGTTTCCTCTTCCTCGGATTGTTTGGTTCGAGAGTGAAGAACGAAAAACTCCTCGGCATCATAGGCAGCGGCTCGGTGGGTTTGTCTTTTCTGCTTGCCGCAAGCCTGTTCGCGACGATGCTGGGACTTCACCCCGAGGAGCGAAAACACGTGGTTGAGTTGTTCATGTGGATCTCCGCATTCACAGGGTCATCCTCTTCGTTTTCGGTTCCTGTAGCCTATCAGATCGACCAGCTCTCTGTTTTGATGACCCTGATCGTGACGGGAGTGGGGTTCCTCATTCACGTCTACTCGATCGGGTATATGCATGGAGATCCGGGGTACTGGCGATTCTTTGCCTACCTGAACCTCTTCATCTTTGCGATGCTGAATCTGGTCCTAGCCGACAATTTCCTGCTGATGTTCCTTGGCTGGGAGGGAGTGGGACTCTGTTCCTATCTCCTGATTGGATTCTGGCACGACCGCAAGTTTGAAACCGGTGGATACAAACCGGGTACCGCGATGACGGGCGACGCGGCGAAGAAGGCGTTTGTGGTCAATCGGATCGGCGATTTCGGATTTCTGCTCGCAATGTTTCTGATCTTCGTTCACTTCGGAAGTCTCAACTTTGACTCAGTCTTCGCCAGGGCCGCAGCTCTCAGTGAAGGCAACAACGCGATGCTGTGGATCGGATTGCTCCTCTTCCTTGGTGCAACCGGCAAGTCGGCTCAGATTCCGCTATTCGTCTGGCTGCCGGACGCGATGGCCGGCCCGACCCCCGTGAGCGCACTGATTCACGCTGCGACGATGGTCACGGCTGGCGTCTATATGGTGGCCCGATGCTCGGTTCTGTACGCACTTGCTCCGGAAGCTCTGCAGGTGATGGCTGTTGTCGGGGCGTTGACCGCACTCATGGCCGCGACTATCGGCCTCGTCCAGAATGACATCAAGAAGGTCCTCGCCTACTCGACCGTCAGCCAGCTCGGTTATATGTTCCTTGCTATGGGCGTCGCTGCGTTTTCGGCTGGCATTTTTCACGTGTTGACTCATGCCTTTTTCAAAGCCCTGCTCTTCCTCGGCTCGGGTGCAGTGATTCATGCCATGCATGGGGAGCAGGATATCCAGAAGATGGGCAGTCTCAAGCACCATATGCCCACGACCTACAAGACGTTCCTCATCGGGGCGATTGCAATCGCGGGTATCCCGCCGTTCGCTGGATTCTTCAGCAAAGATGAAATCCTCTGGAAGGCTTTTAGTAGCGAGCACGGGTCGGTCGTCCTGTGGGCCATTGGCGTGATCGGGGCAGCGCTGACGGCGTTCTACATGTTTCGTCTGGTGAGCCTGACGTTCGAGGGGGAGAAGCGATATGGAGCGGATGTGCATCCTCATGAAGCTCCAAAAACCATGACCATTCCTCTCATCGTTCTGGCTTTTCTCTCCATCGTGGGCGGGTTCCTCGGTGTTCCTGAGAGCCTTTTCGGGGGGAATGCCCTTGAACACTGGCTCGAACCGATCTTCGCACCTGCTTACGACAAGTTGAGGATGAGTTCCCATCCCGTTGAGATTACGGAATACCTGTTGATGGTTCTCTCGGTGGGCGTCGCGGCCGCAGGCATCTATGCGGCGCGGGCGATCTATCTCCGAAGAACCGACATCGCGGAACGATGGAAAACGAAGTTTGCGACAGCGTACAAAGTTCTTCTCAACAAGTACTACGTCGACGAAGTGTATGATGCTGCTATCGTGACTCCGACAGTGAAGGTTTCCGAGGGATTCCTGTGGAAAGGAATTGACGTTGTGGTCATCGATGGCATCGTCGATGGCTCCGCAAGACTCATCGCGACAGTCGCCCAGGGAATCCGACGCGTCCAGACAGGCATTGCACAACAGTACGCCACAGTTTTCGTTGGCGGCATCTTCCTCATACTGATGTGGTTGATACTAAAATAGACTAGCCGGCTAAGAACACTCCATGATTTCTCAACACATTCTGACAATTACGATCTTCTTTCCGCTGGTGGGCGTTGTCGCGTTGTTCTTCGTGAACAGCGAAAAGAGCCAGCTGATCAAGCTCGTTGGCTTTCTGACGACCGTCGCCACGTTCGCTTTCTCCCTGTTCCTCTACTTCAGATTTGACGCGGCTGCACCTGGCTTCCAATTCAGGGAGTATGCAGTCTGGATCGCGGGGCTGAACATCAGCTACTTCGTCGGCATCGATGGGATTTCGCTTCTTCTGATCGTCCTGACGACGTTCCTCACTCCTCTTGCCCTTTTGGGAACCTGGAACTCAATTCACAAGAGGATACGCGAGTACACGATGATGATCCTCCTCCTCGAAATCGGCATGGTTGGAGTATTCGCGTCGCTTGACCTGTTCCTCTTCTACATCTTCTGGGAAGCAATGTTGATACCAATGTATTTTATCATTGGAATCTGGGGAGGCAAGGATCGGGTGTATGCTGCTGTGAAGTTTTTCCTGTTCACCCTGTTCGGAAGTCTCCTGATGCTTGTCGCGATTATCGCATTGGGCGTCTATGCCTCAACGTTGCCCGGAGGTTACTTCACGACAAACCTCTTACAGCTCTATGGCGTTGCGCCGCGGATGGCCCTGACGCTGCAGACGTGGATGTTCCTTGCCTTCACGCTCAGTTTCGCAATTAAGGTGCCCTTGTTCCCGTTCCACACATGGTTGCCGGATGCACACGTCCAAGCACCGACGGCTGGAAGTGTACTGCTGGCGGGCGTGCTGCTCAAAATGGGGACGTACGGTTTGATCCGGTTTTCTCTGCCGTTGTTCCCGCACGCGGCATTCACGTTTGTGCCCCTCCTGGGCATTCTTGCAGTCATCGGCATCATCTATGGTGCATTGGTGGCGATGGTTCAGACCGATCTGAAGAAACTCGTTGCCTATTCGTCGGTCTCTCATCTCGGTTTTGTCGTTCTTGGTATCTTCTCCATGACAGAGGAGGGGATCCAGGGCGCAGTGATTCAGATGATTAACCACGGATTGTCAACCGGAGCACTCTTCTTGATCGTCGGCATGCTCTATGACCGCGCACACACCCGGATGATTGCTGATTTTGGCGGAGTCGCCAAAGTGATGCCAGTATTCTCAACGATCTTCATGATCGTCTCGCTCTCGTCGATCGGTTTGCCCGGGTTGAATGGATTTGTCGGAGAGTTCCTCATCCTCCTTGGCAGTTTCAAATCGATGTTCCTTGGGACCTACGCCTATGCGACGTTCGCTGCCTCGGGTGTCATACTCGCTGCGGTGTATCTCCTTTGGGCTTATCAGCGGGTGATTTTTGGACCAGTGCGCGAAGGTGGATTGTACGGCGGCCACACCTTGAGTGATCTCAACATGAAAGAAGTGGTTTCGCTCTCCGCCATCCTCGTGTTCATTGTTTGGATAGGAGTATATCCCCAGACGTTTCTGAGCAAATCCGGACCGGTGGCAAAGCAGCTGGTCCAAGGCCTGGAATTTGTGCGCTCGGGCGGACAGATTCGCACTGCAGAACTCCCGGTGACCAACGGTCCATCTGGTCATTAACCAGGAGGTACACAATCTGGCATTTCATGACTGATCCTCGAAGCAAGCAGATTGCAAGCGTAGTGGCAATGGCTGCGGCTGCTTTTCTTTTTTTTAACTACTTCGAGCATCTGTTGGAGGCTGCACAAGTCTCCGTCGTGCCGGTTTGGCTTGGTGCTCCTTTTGTTCTTTTCCTTTTGGCAATAGCCGTCGCACCGTTCATCGACAAACGGTGGTGGGAGCACCATTATCCGACTGTCGCCGCGTCATTGAGTGTGATTGTTGTTGCATACTACGTCCTGGTTCTCGGGAATGTCTCACGCCTCGTGCTGAGCCTGTACGAATATGTCAGCTTTATTTCCCTCATCGGGTCGTTGTTTGTCGTGGCGGGAGGGATTCATTTCAACTTGCGAGGTAAGGCGGCCCCCTGGGAAAACGTGGTGCTCCTGGGCGCAGGTGCCCTTCTCTCAAACCTGATTGGGACGACCGGAGCATCAATGCTCCTGATCCGGCCGTACTTGAGAAGCAACAAGTATCGCGTGAAGGGCTACCACGTTGTGTTTTTCATTTTCATCGTCAGCAACATCGGCGGTGCGGTGACGCCAATAGGAGATCCACCGCTCTTCCTGGGTTATCTGAAGGGAGTGCCCTTCTTCTGGGTCGTGACGAAGGCGTGGTTCGCCTGGCTACTGGTTCTTGGATTGCTGCTGCTCCTGTTCTTTGCCCTGGACAGATACTATTTCAAGCAGGTGTCCCGGAAGACGCAATCGGAAGCCATCCAGCCGGAGACAGTGACTTTTTCCGGGTTGCACAACGTCTGGTTCCTCGTGATCATCATTGCTGCGGTTTTCGTGCAGAGACCGCTCATGCTCCGTGAAGTCCTGATGTGGAGTGCAGCAATGGGCTCCTATTTCACGACAAGGCACGAGGTGCACAAGAAGAACGAATTCAACTTCGTTCCGCTGAGAGAAGTGGCAATTCTTTTCCTGGGCATCTTCGCTACAATGATTCCGGCCCTCGACTGGCTGGAGATGAATGCCAGCTCGCTTGGAATCGAAACCCCGGCACAATTTTTTTGGTGTACCGGTGCTCTCTCGAGTGTTCTTGATAACGCTCCAACGTATCTGAGTTTTCTGAGCGCATCATTCGGGCTTCATGGCTACAGCGTCGAAAATGCACTGCACATGCAGGCGATCCTGGGATCTGTTCCGCCAGAATCCCTGGGGCTTCTGAACCCGGCTCATCCTGGAGCTGCGGCGATAACCGGAGATTCGTGGAGGTTTGTGCAATCGATTTCACTTGGAGCTGTCTTCTTCGGCGCAATGACGTACATCGGCAATGGCCCAAATTTCATGGTGAAATCGATCGCCGAACAATCAGGCGTTCATTGCCCGACGTTCTTTGGCTACGTCGTCAAATACAGCGTTCCGATTTTGATACCGATTTTTATCGTTGTCTGGTTGCTGCTATTCTAGAAACACGGGCGACAAGTCCTGCCACCAAGACACTGAGCCAAAGGCTCATGCGCCTCTGGCGCAGAAGACACAAAACACCACAAGAACTAAAAGAATTCAAATCTTTTCCTTCGTGGCTTGGTGACTTCGTGGCAAAGTCGGTGTTTTCGACTGCGCTTCTGGAGTGGTTTTCCGGCACAGGAATAGGCCAGGCTGGGCGAGTTGGCTTTCTTTTCTCTTCTTGAGTATCTTGGTCAGTCGGGTCTTCTGAGCCGAGTGCATCCTGAAATACTGTTTGTTGTGAACTTGTTACTCTTCCAATTCTGATAGCGCTATGGGTATAACGTTCGATGATTTCTACAACAGTTCACCGCTGATCGCCCTTGTCACGTTCGGGCTGCTGACGCTTATCGTCGAGGGGATGGGGAAGGATAAGCCGGTTTCGTCTTACTGGATGAGTCTCCTCGGTGTAGCGGTATCCCTCGTCCTCTCCTTTTTCCATCTCGGGGGAGGAGTCCCGGTGTTTGGGGG
>Ga0208045_1000126_pt1 | contig 36640 bp, 22 predicted proteins | sample PL_2010_200m_FD_184160 | JGI IMG/M metagenome (GOLD analysis project Ga0208045, IMG submission 184160) | Freshwater microbial communities from Powell Lake, British Columbia, Canada to study Microbial Dark Matter (Phase II) - PL_2010_200m... | ecosystem: Environmental > Aquatic > Freshwater >...
CGCGATATAGTCCCATCTGACATTTGAACTCTACTTCTTGTCTCGAAAAATCATTATTATCGCAAGCAAGAGATATTGTTTGTTCGATAATCTTCCGACAACAGCTGCCTGAACCCAACCTGACGGAGATTCCCTCTATGCCACGGCCCATGAGTCCCTTCATTGCGATTTCCCTGTTCTTGAGTGCCCTCTGTGTCCCCTCGTTGCTTCACGCCCGGCAGGCGACCGTGACAGAGGCAAAGCAAGTATTCCGGACCTATCCGTTTGGCGATCCCGATCCGGTAGCAAGGATGACGAACATCTATCCTTACTTCAGGTTTGAAGGATACAGTGTGTCGCCAATCGATCGGGAATGGAAGGTCGTGACACTGGAGAATCCCTATATCAAAGTGATGATTGCGCCGGAGATCGGGGGGAAGATACTCGGTGCAATTGAGAAATCGACGGGGAAACCGTTTATCTATTTCAACAGGGTCGTCAAGTTCCGCGAGATCGCGATGCGGGGCCCATGGACCTCAGGAGGCATTGAATTCAATTTCGGCGACATCGGTCACACGCCGGCGACGGCGACACCGGTGGACTACCTGACACGCACGAACGAAGACGGCAGCGTGAGCTGTATCGTCGGCACGATCGACCTTGCTTCAAGAACGGAATGGAGAGTCGATATCCGCTTGTCGAAGGATAAGGCATACTTCCAGACGGAATCGTTCTGGTACAATCCGACGGATCTCAATACCTCACTGTATCACTGGATGAACGCGGCTGCTGATGCAAGTCAGGATTTGCAGCTCATCTATCCGGGGACCGGATACATCGACCACGGCGGCGGAGCGTTCCCGTGGCCTGTCGACCATACGGGTCGGGACATCTCACGGTACGCGAACAATGCTTTCGGTCCGGCCAAGTCGTATCACGTCCTCGGTTCCTATACGGACACCTATGCTGCATACTATGCCGGAAGTGATTTCGGCGTCGTCCACTGGTCGCCGTTTACCGACAAGCCTGGGAAGAAGATCTGGATATGGGCACGGTCGAGAGAGGGGGAGATCTGGACAGACCTTCTGACCGACACGGATTTGGGGAACAAACAGTATGTCGAGATCCAGTCGGGATTGCTTTTCAATCAGGCCGCTGGCGGCAGTTCCAGGACCCCCTTCAAGCATCAGTTTTTTGCCCCGGTGAGCGAAGAGAATTTTATCGAAGCGTGGTTTCCGGTTAAGAACATCGGAGGCCTTGTCGAGGCGAACTTGAGTGGCTCGCTGAATGTGCAGCCGGTGGGCAAGATGCTGAGGATCGGATTCTGTCCTTTGGGAAGGACCACGCAGACGCTCATTGTGACCCGTGGCGGGAAACAGGTCTACAAGAGAGATCTGGATCTTCAGCCGCTCCAGGTTTTTGTGGATTCGCTGGCACTTACAGGAGAGGGGGAGATTGAAGTGAATGTGGGTGACCTGATTTCGTACAAGAGTACTGACACGGAAGCCAGGAAACTCCATCGACCCGTCGTTAGCAACAAGGAATTCGATTGGAACAGTGTTGCCGGGCTTCGGGCAGATGGAGCCGAACGGGCGAAGCAGCGGGACTACAAGGGTGCCCTGGAAAAGTATCTTGCCTGTCTTTCGAAGGATCCGAACCACACTCCGGCCCTTGCAGGCGCAGCAGAGATCTACTATCGCAGGATGGAGTATGACAAGGCTCTTGAGTACGCGAAGCGCGCTCTCGCCAACGACGCATACGATCCGGATGCAAATTTCATCTACGGTGTCGTCAACAAGAAGCTGGGGAGCTTGTATGATGCGCTGGACGGCTTTGGAGCTGCTGCGCGGTCCATGAAGTACCGATCTGCAGCGAACGCCGAGATGGCAGAAACCGCCTATCTTCTGAAGAACTGGCCGGCAGCCGAAGCCTATGCATTCCGGGCATTGGACTATGATCGATCCAATGTGCGGGTGAGTCGTTTCTTGACGGCGCTTTACCGCGTTCAAGGGACTGCTGAAAACGTACAGAATGCGATCACGCACCTTCGCGAAATTGATCCGCTGAGTCATCTTGCATACTTCGAAGACTATTTGAGCGACACGACAAAGGAAAAGCTTGCGAAATTCAAATCAATGATTCGAAATGAGCTCCCACAGGAAAGCTATCTCGAACTTGCGGCTTTCTATCTGGGCCTTCATCTCAACAAACAGGCAATCAAGGTACTGGAGCAGGCTCCACTGCACCCGGTCGCCGCCTACTGGCTTGCGTATCTGAATCATCTTGAGAACCGTGAGCAGAAGGCTGCAGGATATCTGAAAGAAGCCCTCGAACTTTCACCAGCGCTGGTGTTTCCATTCCGCCAGGAGACTGTTGAGATCCTGAAATGGGCGGAGGCGAAAAGGCCTCATTGGAAAACGAAGTACTATCTTGCCCTCGTGTACTTGAGCAAGGATAGGGCCGAGAATGCCAGAGAGTTGTTCCTGGCATGCAGGAATGATCCGGACTATGCACCGTTCTATGTGACGAGGGGCAACCTGCTGCGTTCAGAAAAGTCTCCGGAGGCTTTGAAGGACTATGAAAAAGCGATGGAGTTGGGAAGGACCGAGTGGAGAACGTATCGCACACTCATCGATCACCATCTGGAACGGCTTGAATACACGGACGCACTCGCAACCGCGAAGTCGGCGGCAGAGATGTTCCCCACGAGCTATGTTGCGCTCTTCAATCTGGCCAGGTTGCTTGTTCTGAACCGCCAGGCGGAAGCCAGCCTCGCAATTCTGGATACGCTGACTGTTCTGCCGTTTGAAGGAGCGCGGTATACCCGTGAGGTCTACCGGCAAGCCTGCATTCTCTCTGCAGCAGATGCAATGAGGGATGGGAAGTATCAAAACGCAACGAAACTTCTCGACAAGGCCCGTCAGTGGCCGGAGCGGCTTGGAGTTGGCAAGCCCTATGACGTGGACGATCGCTTTGAAGGCTATCTCGATGGGATGTGCAGTGTCAAATCCGGTGACAAAGTCCGCGGACAGAAACTCTTCGGGCAAGTCGCCGCGTATACACGCAGTCACTCCGGTGATTTGGGCGTGAACCGTCTTTTCGGCGCTCTCGCTGAGAGGGCGCTGGGAAAGGAAGAAGCGGCATCCAAGTTGGCTGAGGAATGGACCAAAGAAGGAAAATCGATTCTCGCACGATGGCTGGTGTCGACATTGAGGGGAAATGTCACCGAAGCTTCCGCCATCGAGAAAGAACTGCGCGGCTCATCGAGGGCAACTCTTCTGGGAAGATCTTCGGTTGACCAGGAGTTTGCCTTGATCATGGAGGTCTATCGCTCAGTGAAATTCTAATGGACTATTGTTTCATCCTCTCACCAACGCAGTAAGGAGCAGAATTTGATGAAGTCGAAGCGAATTTCTGCAATGAACAAACTCCTGATGGTTTTCTTCTTTCTGATACCATCCGGACTTTTTGCCCAGGGAGCCAACGGTGCCTTCAAGCCAGAGGCCAGGTTCTACGGGATAGGAGTCTGGGACGCAGATTCCCTTGGCAACCATCGTGTGGTCATCGAAGTTCAAACCTCGTCAGATGCCGTTCGTGCTCACATCCCGTGGCGAAGGAGAGATGTACGACCGGGACAGAAGAATGTAATCATCATCGATGCCGCAACCGGGAAGAGAATCACAAATGTCCATTGGATCCGGATGAATCGCGAAGCCGGCGACGTGGTTTTCCAGCCGCAGACCGCTCCCGGGAAATACTACCTCTACTATCTTGTGTACAAATCCAAAGGATCGCGTAATTACCCTAAAGGCTACTACCAACCGATTGAACGAACGGCTGATGATGCGTGGTTGAAGAGGGTCGGCCTGGACCAGCCCTCGGATCCTGAGTCGCGGTTGCGCAGCCTCGAGAATGCCAAGCTCATCCAGTTCCAGTCAACTGATGAACTCAACAGCTTCTATCCGATGGAGGTCATTGCTTCGGCGCAAGAAGTGAATGCGATTGTGAAGAAGCATCCCCGATCGCAGTACCTCCTGTTCGCTGAGGACCGCGACCACCCGATCAAGATGACAAGCGACCTGCCGTATCGATGGATCGAGCAGGGGGTGGCGGAGAGGTTCTCTGGCGCGGCTGACCGCGGTGAATTCTACTCATTTCAGCTTGGGCTTTTCGCTGTCTCCAAAAAAATCGAAGATGTAAAAGTCGCGATGGGCGACTTGAAAAGCCCGGATGGAAGAACTATCCCCGCTTCAGCCTTCTCAAGCTTCAACACCGAAGGGATTGATTGGAGGGGAAGGGAGTTCGAGAAAAGGATTTCGGTTGAAGAAGGGACGGTGCAGGCATTGTGGATGGGAATTCAGGTGCCGTTGGATGCCTCTCCCGGTCGGTACACCGGAGAAATCGTTGTTGCTTCTCGTGAAACGGAAAAACACAGGATCCGGCTCGAGCTCAACGTCACACCTGCCGTCGCAATCGAAGGTGGAGACAATGATCCCTATAAGCTGACTCGACTCCGCTGGCTCAACTCGCAGATTGCCGCCGACGACAGCATCGCTGCTCCATTTACACCGGTGATGGTGGACGGGAGTGTCGTGAGTTGTCTCGGGCGTGACATGACCCTGAGCAGTGCTGGGCTACCCCTGAGAATAACAAGCCACTTTTCTCCTGAAGTCACGCGGCTCATATCTGAAGGAAGGGATGTTCTCACTTCACCGATCGAGCTCGTCATTGAAGACAACAATGGCAAACGAATCCCGTGGCAGGGTGGCAATGTGACCTACGCGAAGAAGGCGTCGGGTGTGGTGTCGTGGGCATCGCAGAGTCAGGCTGGGAAGTTCGACGTATCGTTGAACGGTGCCCTTGAATTTGACGGCTATGCCGATTTCCAGGTCACACTTACTGCGCGGGAGGAGACGGCCGTCAGCGACATCCGGCTGGAGATTCCGCTTGCGGCGGACGTGGCCAAATACACGATGGGTCTGGGTTCGAAAGGCGGGTTCTGTCCAAAGCAGTTCGAATGGAAATGGAACCAAAAAAATAATCAGGATGCGGTATGGGTCGGTGATGTGAATGCCGGCGTGCAAGTTAGTTTTCGGGATGAGAATTATATCCGTCCACTAAATACCAACTTCTACCTCCTGAAACCGCTCAACCTGCCTCCATCGTGGTACAATGACGGAAAGGGGGGGATTCGGTTCCAGGAAAATCAAGGTGGGGGGGTCCGGCTGCGGGCTTTCAGCGGGACCAGGAGTGCGAAGGCGGGGGAGAAGCTGCACTTCTACTTCTCGCTGCTGATTACCCCGTTCAAGCTCATTGACACTGACGCGCAATGGAAGACCCGCTTCTACCATCGGTATCTTCCCATCGATGAGATTGCGAAGACAGGTGCGAATACGATCAATGTTCACCACGCAACGGAGATCAATCCTTACATCAATTATCCATTCCTCAGATCCCCGCAGATGAAATCATACATCGATGAGGCTCATGCGCAAGGATTCCGGGTGAAGATCTACTACACCGTGCGCGAGCTCTCCAATCGAGCGCCGGAACTCTTCACGTTGCGAAGCCTCGGCGATGAGGTGTTATCGTACGGACCGGGTGGCGGGTTCTCATGGCTCCAGGAGCATCTGGATTCAAGCTACATCGCGGCATGGTTCGTCCCGGAGCTGAAGGATGCGGCGGTCATCAACAGCGGGGTTTCCCGATGGCACAACTACTATGTGGAAGGATTGAACTGGCTTGTGAGGCACGTGGGCATCGACGGAATCTACATTGATGATGTCGCTTTCGACCGCATAACCATGAAAAGGGTGAGAAAGGTTCTTGATCGCAATCGGCCCGCAGCGCTCATTGATCTTCATTCTGCGAACCAATTCAACCCGCGGGACGGGTTTGCGAACAGCGCAAATCTTTACCTGGAGCACTTCCCGTATATCAACCGGCTCTGGTTTGGTGAGTACTTTGACTACAATTCCTCACCCGACTTTTGGCTCACTGAAGTATCAGGAATTCCATTCGGACTTATGGGAGAAATGCTCGAGAAGGGGGGAAATCCATGGCGGGGGATGATCTACGGCATGACCTCACGGTTGCCCTGGGCTGGTGATCCGACGCCGGTCTGGAAAATCTGGGACGATTTCGGAATGGAAGGAAGCACGATGGTGGGATACTGGTCGCCCAGGTGTCCGGTCAAAACAGACAATCCAAACGTTCTTGCAACTGCATACCTGAAACCGGGCAAGGTGCTCATTGCGCTCGCCAGCTGGGATCCGGACAGTGTTGGGTGTAGTCTCTCCATCGACTGGAAGGCAATTGGGTTGGATCCCGCGAAGGCTGTGCTACGCGCATATGCGGCAAAAGACTTCCAACCTGAAATGAGATTTGGCCCACATGATGTGATACCTGTTGAGCCCGGGAAGGGCTGGCTTCTTGTTCTCAGCGAGAGGCCTTAACGTATTGCATTCGAGGTCGACGGGCCCCATTGGAAAACCTGCCACGAGTTTCTGCTGGAAGCGCCTCCTGTCGGGAGGGCCGCAAAACAAAAAAGGCGACACATCCATCATGTGCCGCCATACGAAAAACAAATCTGGAACGAGACGGTCTACCAGGACATATCATCCGTCGCGGCTTGCCTGCCCGAACGAACAAGCGGAAGCCAGACTTTGAAGGTCGTTCCGCCTTCCGGGTAACTTGTGAATGATACCTTCCCCCGCAAGTATTGCTCACCGAGAAGTTTCATGCTGTATGTCCCGAGGCCGCGGTTTTTTCCCTTGGTCGAAAATGAACGCTGGAAGACCTGCAGTTGAACGTGGCGAGGCATGAACTGGGGATTGTGAACCAGAAACTCGATACCTGTTTTGCTCGATAGGCATGAGAGCCGTACCGTTTCGTTTTCAGCCGATCCTTCCAGTCCGTTCTTTACCATGTTGCCGACAACGCGCCGCAGGAGTGTAGGATCGGTCAGAAACTCTATGTCGACTGAGTTTGGGTCAACTTCGATGACTTTGGAACGTGCGGCATCGTGATTCTTATATCCCTCTCGGACCTCTTGCATGAAAGCCGCCGACTTCGTCGGAACAAATGTGATGGAAAGCTCGTTGTTCTCTGCCGCCACCAGGTCCCTTTGAGCCTTGATTTCTTCGACGAGTTGTACGGCTAGTTCGAGAAGAGGTGCCCTGAGTTCTTCCGCCTCTGATGCATCGGAATGTTTGAGCAATTCGACAAAGCCGCGCAAGCCACCTGCAGTGTTCAGCACGTCATGGAAAAAGATACGCTCGAGAGCCTTTCTCCGCTTCTCGTGGCTGACATCGGATACAGACAAAATTGTGAACTCATAGTCGTTTTCGCGGAGGGGTGATGCATAGACTCTTAAATCGAGCGGCTCAACGGGTTCGGCAACCTCCTTGCGCGTGAGATGCCACTCTTGAGCAGAGACATTCCCCAACTGGCTGGCGAGGATCGATCCTATGGCGCCACATGACCGGCAAGACTCCGAAGTCCCGCATCCCCCCGGCGTCTCACTCGCACGAATACACTGAAACGCCTCGCCAAATCGCTGCCCGAGGAAAGATCCTGAGTCTCTGGTTCCTATGAACTTGGAGAATTTGTCATTTGCCAGAACAATCTGCCGATCCTTGTTCAGCACCAACACCATGTCGAAGACGGAGCTGATGAGATTGTGCAGAAGCGGGATTTGTGGCAGCTTTCGAGCTTGTGAGAGAATCTCTTCACGTGAAGCCCGCTCTGCCGGCGCGAATTCAGTAGGAAGCTTCTCTGGAAAGCGGGGAATGAATCTGAGTGGCTGTGGAGCAGGATTGCTCGGTTGTTCCCCATCCGTAGAATCTGTCGGGAGCTTCTGTGGGTTCATAAGAGTTTAGCCTTGAGCGGAGAGCAAATGAGAACAGCCTGGGGCCTGAACGCCCCTTCAAAAAGATACGACCATTCTCCCACTTCTCCTAACGGTTGCACAAAATCGAGAACGATAAGCCCTTGGTGAAGCGAGTACGAAGGGAGTGGCGCTTCAGTATGCGGTTTCACACCGAGGACAACGTACGCCACGGTCAGCTGGTAAGCGGTGTCCCGAGACACGGGTTACTGAGAGGCTTGGGCCTGTGTTTTCAAAAACTTGTGGCATTCTGAAGAGAATTTACTTAACATCACGGTGCAACAACTATGGAAGGTCAGTAAACCGTGCCATTCGCATATCGTGTGCTCGCCATTGATGATTCTCCTCACTTTCGCATCCTGATGACGAAACTTCTGAAACGTTTCGGATTCGAGACGGTCGAGACGGCCGAGAACGGAAAAGTCGGAATACAAAAGGTCGAGTCCTTCAAGCCCCACGTGGTGTTCCTTGATGGTATCATGCCCGAAATGGATGGGTTGACTACGCTTCGGTCGATTAAGGGACTGAGCCCTCGGACGATCGTCGTTGTCACCTCCTCGCTGTCTGAGCGTGACAAGGTTCTGCAATTCAAGGAAAGCGGAGCAGATTTCTACCTGATGAAGCCGTTTGAGGAAGCTAAGCTTCAGGAAGTTGCACAAAAGGTTGTGAACACTCTGGAAGGTCGCGCGAAGGAAAGCTGATGATTTGTCCTCACTGTAACGCTGAGAATCCGGCTGGCGGAAAATTCTGCGGTGCATGCGGATCGGCGCTGGGAAGCGTCTGCAGCCGGTGCGGCAACGTCTCTGACCCGGATGATCGCTTCTGCAGCTCATGCGGTCTCGCGGCGGGCGACGTCGATCTTTCGATCTCACTCCGTTTACCTTCCCCCGTAAAGCAGTACACTCCGCAAGAAATCGAAGAACTTCTTATCCTGAGAAGGTCGATGAGGAAAGCGGAGAATGCCTCGAAAACATTGAATCAGGACGACGTCGACAAACTCTTTGAATAACCTATGGCGTTGACACGCGAGCAACAACAATTGCTGGATGTGCTCGTTGCGGAGAAGGTGCTCCAGGCCGACCGGATGCAGGCGAAGCTGTCCATCCTGGATGACACAGCGCGCCAAAAAGGGATCGCTCGGAGTCTGGTCGAAATACTCTCCGTATCGGAAGAAGATGTCGCAAAAGGCATCTGCAAGGCCTTTGGTTTTGCCAGGATGAAGATCGCCAGCGAAATCGAGACGGCCCCCTCCAATGTTTTGACCGAAGAGGAAATTGTCAGGTATCGGGCTCTTCCGGTATTTCAGATCGGCCTCGAGTTGACGGTCGCCCTGATTGATCCGCCTTCCCAACTTCTTGTTGCGGAGCTTCAGAAGATCACCAGCAGAAGAGTGCTTCCTGTTATCACGACGATTTCCGACTTCGAAATTGCTTTTCAGAAGTACGGCGGAGCGCTGGATAAGTTGGAGCGCATCGGTTCGTCGCTCGATTTGTCGAAGTACGACATCCGCAATCGAAGTTCAAGCGGCTCAATCCGCGGCATGGACCTCGAGGCCGAAGCGTCCATGTCAAAATTGGTGGACGAGCTGCTCCTCCGGGCAGCAAAATCAGGCTCGAGTGATATTCACATCGAGCCGGGCGAAGCGGAACTAATGATCCGTTTCAGGATTGACGGAGAGCTCCAGCGCATCGTCTCGCTGCCGATGACCTATCACCAGGGTCTTATCGCAGTCATCAAAGCCCGGGCAGGAATGGACATGTTTGAGCGGGCTGTGCCGCTCGATGGAAGAATCTCGCTCACGTTCGCCGATCGTTTGTTTGACGTGCGAATCAATACGCTCCCCCTCCTGTACGGAGAGAAAATGGTGATGCGGCTGCTGAGCAAGTCCTCGATGATTCTGAGCCTCGATAATCTTGGCTTCTCAGCCGACAATCTGAACAAGTTTCGTTCGTTGCTCACCCTTCCTAACGGCATCGTGTTGGTCACAGGTCCCACAGGAAGCGGGAAGACGACGACGCTGTACGCCGGGTTGAACGAGATGAAGAGTATCGGCCGCAACATTACGACGGTCGAGAATCCGGTCGAATACAAGCTCGAGCTCGTGAACCAGGTTCAGGTAGTGGCTGAACGGGGTCTGACATTCGCGGCGGCATTGAGAGCCATCCTGCGGCAAGACCCAAATGTGGTTCTCATCGGCGAAATACGCGATTCCGAGACCGGCACGATTGCGACCGAAGCGGCGTTGACTGGACATCTGGTCCTCAGCACGATGCACACCAACGATGCGGTCGGAGCCATCCCGCGAATGATCAATCTCGGTGTGGAGTCTTCCTGGGTGAGCGCCTCGGTTATCGGCGTGCTCGCACAGCGGTTGGTCCGTCGGCTTTGTACGCGATGCAACGACGAATATGAACCAGATGCCGCCAGGCTTGAAGCCGCCGGACTGATGCATCTCCCGCCCGGCACAACCCTCTTCAAAACCCGAGGATGCACCTCCTGCAATGGAATCGGATACAAGGGCAGACTAGCGATCCATGAAGTTCTGACTATCAGTGAGGGGATGCGTGACCTGATCACCGGCGAAGTCACAACGACAAAGCTCCGGGCTCTCGCCGTTGATGGCGGTTTCCGCGAGATGTACTTCGACGGTGTGCAAAAAGCTCTCGCCGGAATTACTTCCCTTGAAGAAGTGGAGCGCGTGACACGCCGGAACTAGGTCGCCTGAAGCTGCAGAACCAGATCTGCGTAACACTGTCTCCCCGACCTCTGAATCGGGATCACGCCTGTGCGTCACCGTCATATCTCGTGTCAAACCCAGGTACATAATCACTGCTCGGACCGGTCACCTGCAGTGACGGCGACTTCCTCTTTGAGCTATCAATGACATCCCCTTCGGTATCCTCTCTTTCAGAATACGGAGTGTGATCATGAATTTCTCTCGCATGCGATCTGTCACTTTCCTTGTGTTCGCTCTTTCCTCTACTCTTGTCGCTTGCCCCCAGGAGTCGGGTGACGAAATTCGCATCAACATCCAGCAGAAGGTTGATTCAAACAATCCTGCGGATGTCGGCACATATCTGAACGGTTACCGGAAAAGCGTCAGCGGACAGCTCATAACGTACCGGTCATCGCATCCTGATGCCGAGGCTGCAATGCTGGTACGCGCCCGCAAAGAGGCCCACTCCATCTCATGGGAGACAGACACAGTACCTGACGTCTATGCAGGTGACCAATACCGTTTTATCTGGCTGGCCGGATTGGAATATGAGGGATTCCAAAACCCGCATGAGGTTCATTCGTTTGACCTGCTGGTGAATGGGGAGCGGTGGCTTACCTTTAAGAACGTGAAGGACTCGACTGCGAAGCTGTGGAACGTCAAGGCTGCCAACGGCGCCGAACTCTCGTTTGAGGCATCGGCGGCCGATAGAGCAGGTGATCTTTTCGGGACCATGGTTCTCAACGTCCCCAGGCAACTCGTCCCCTCCGGAAAGCCTTTGACTCTGCGGGTTGTTGGAGAGGACGCAGGGAGCGGGGATTGGTTCATGACGTTTCAGTATAGCTTCGGCTTCGAGCCTCGAATTCGGGTCGAGCCTGTGCTCATGCGGGGAACAAACGGCGAGTCTCAGGTTTTACGATTGAGTCTGGACAACCTGCGGAAGGGAAGATCCATCCAGATTTTCTCAGCAAACCGTCAGTTGACATCGAAACCACTCGACGTTGGTTCAAACGTTTTCTTCGTTCCAGTCGCAGCTGTGCGTGCAGCAACGGAAGTACCGGTTTCCTTCTCAGTCAATGAGAAGCCTGTCAGCAGGAGATTCGTCGCCATCAATCCGGTGAGTAAGCGCGAAATCTATATCCTTTCCTATTCTCACAACGATATTGGGTACACCGATCTTCAGCCACACATCGAAACAAAGCAGTGGAGGAATCTCGACGAGGCATTGCGTCTCATCAGCCTGACGAAAGAGTATTCCCCGGATGCCCGCTACAAATGGAATATGGAAGTGCTTTGGGCGCTCGATAGTTATCTCCGCCAGGCGCCCGAGTCAAAGCGTCAGGAGGTGATCGATGCAATTCGGTCCGGAAGCATCGGGCTGAATGCGCTGTACGCAAACATCCTGACGGGTCTGGCAAACGCTGTCGAAATGAGTCACTTCACCGAGTTTGCGAGGTCCCTGAAATCGAACTACACGATCCCGATCACGACTGCGCTGGTATCGGACATCCCTGGTTTTACCTGGGGTATCGTTCCGACTCTCGCTCAGTCCGGCGTGAAGTACTTCTCGATCTCTCCGAACCCGGGCGACCGCATCGGTTTTACGATCGAGCAATGGGGCGACAAACCCTTCTACTGGCAATCTCAGTCAGGCAAAGAACGAATACTGACATGGGTCGCCGGCGAAAGCTATGCAAGCTTCCACGAGGGGGATTTGAGCAAACTGGGAGACGAGAAATTGTTCAAACTTCTGAGAAAGCTTGATGACGGTAAGTATCCGTATGAAATCGTTCAACTGCCATATACGGTTGGAGGCGACAACGGTCCACCGGATGCAAAACTCTCTGACTATGTGAAACGGTGGAACGAACGTTACTCGACTCCGCGGTTGATCATTGCGACACACGATCAGATGTTCAAGGAATTTGAGCGTCGCTACGGGTCAACGCTGCCGATCTACGCCGGAGATTTCACACCGTACTGGGAAGACGGAGCGGCCTCGTCCGCCTATGAGACGACGCTCAATCGTCAGGCCGCGGACCGGTTGATCCAGGGCGAAGCTCTCTGGTCTTTGCGAATGCCGGCGTTGTTTCCGGACAGCGAATTCACGGCAGCGTGGCGGAATGTGATTCTGTACGATGAACATACATGGGGCGCACACAACAGCGTCTCGGAGCCGGATCTTCCGTTCGTCAAAGATCAATGGGCCATCAAACGGCGTTTCGCACTTGATGCAGACAGTCTTTCCAAACTGCTTCTCAGGCAAGCACTGCCCGAGGCGCAGCAGATCAAAGGAGGGAGGAGCTTTGATATCTACAACACGTTGTCGTGGCCGCGGACTGACGTCGTGTATCTCACGGCAGAAGCGAGTTCCGTGGGAGATCTGGTTGTGGGGGGAGATGGAAACACGATCCCAACTCAGAGGCTTTCAACTGGTGAACTTGCAGTAATGGTCAAAGACCTTCCTCCGATGTCAGCAAGAAGAATCTCCGTACGAAAGGGAAAAGCGGTTGCTCTGGGAAGCGCGCGGGGAGAAGGAAGCACACTGGAGAATGGCGTTGTGTCTCTGACGATCAGCAAGACGACCGGAGCAATAGATGCGCTGCAGTGGAAAAGCAACGGGCTTCAGCTTGTCGACACGGCTCGAGGTGCGGGATTGAACGAGTACATCTACGTCCCCGGCAAGGATCCCGCCGATGCCAGGCGGCTCTCCAATGTGAAAATCACCGGTGGGGAACAGGGAGGACTCATTTCTTCCCTGGTGGTAAAGGCAGATGCGCCAGGCTGCAAGAGCTATTCCTATGAGGTCCGAGTCCTCGACGGAATCGACCGAATCGATATTATCAATGGAATCAACAAAGAGGCAGTGCGGGCGAAGGAAGGAGTCCATCTGGCGTTTCCGTTCAGCCTCCCGGGTGGCCAGCTTCGATACGACGTTGCACATGGCATCGTCAGACCGGAAGTAGATCAATTGCCCGGCGCGTGCAAGAACTTCTTCTCGGTGGCAAGCTGGGTCGACGTCTCCAATGATCAGAGGGGCGTCACATGGGCGACGATTGACGCGCCGCTTATCGAAATCGGAGATATCACCGCAGAAAAACCGTGGATGAAGGAAATCGCTCCAGCCCAGAACTTTTATTCGTACGTGATGAACAACTACTGGCACACGAACTACAAAGCTGACCAGGAGGGGGAAGTGTTGTTTCGCTACGCGATGAGGCCTCATGGAGTCTACAGCCAGGTTGATGCGGCCAAGTTTGGCATTGAGCGCCGCCAGCCACTGATGGTTTTGCCAGCCAGCGGAGACGGTACAACTGAAGGACCGCTTTATGAACTAGAGGCTGCGGGAGTAATTGTTCTTTCGACCAAACCAATTCTGAACAACGCAGGCTGGTTGCTTACCCTCTACAATCCAACAAATCAAACGCGGTCGGCGATGCTGCACTGGAACAAGAGCGCTCAGGTGTCGATCCATGCGAGTGACGTGTTTAAGCGAACGGGGGAGCAGATTGATGGCGGGATTGAAGTTCCGGCGTACGGAAGCGCCTTTGTGCGCGTGAATCCAAAATAGGAAACAGATGAGGTGCCACGCACCTGCACGGAACACTCATAAGGTGCGTGGCACCTTCCTGGTTACGAGGCGCGAGCATGTCTCAAAGAGGACTGCAATTTGAGAAGGGTGAATACTACCACATTTACAACCGTGGTTGTAACAAGGAGGACATATTCCGGGATAAGGAGAACTACGTCTATCTGTTGCGTCTTATGGAGGAGGGTATCGTGGCCTATGATGCAACGCTGGTAGCCTATTGCCTGATGCCGAATCACTATCACTTGCTGGCCAGGCAAGATTCAGAAACACCGATAAGTGAATTGATACAGGACGTGTTCAACCGATATGCCAAAGCATTGAACCAATGGGTTGGAAGGCGTGGGACGCTGTTCGAGGAACGCTTTAAAGCAAAACACATCGACAAAGAAGAGTACTTGATGCATCTTTGCAGATACATCCATTTGAATCCACTTCAAGCGGGTTTAGTCAAGTGGGTTGAAGAATGGGAATTCTCAGACTACCTTGAATGGGTAGGTAAGAGGCCGATCAGGTTTGCAGATCCACGGATTATCCGTGCGAGTTTCCAAACGCCAGAAGCGTATGAGCGATTTGTCTTGAACCACACGGCTTCTGAAGAGTTCTCGCGCAAACATAAGAAGTACCTATTTGACACTCAGTAGGTGCCACGCACCTACACGGAACACTCATAAGGTGCGTGGCACCTTCCCGGCTCTGAGGCCCTAGGCACCTACACGGAACACTCATAAGGTGCGTGGCACCTACTGTGCGTTACAGCAGGCTCTCGAGCTTGTTCATGTTGACCGCGTTCGGGTAGAATTCCCCCCACCACCGTGCGCATCGATTGGCATCGAGTGGAACTCCCACTACGGGCACATCAAACTTCAGACACATCCTCATTCCTCTGACAAGCTCCGGTATACACGCGATGCCAAGTACGCCGAGGCCGTCTCCCTCCTTCTTCGCATTTCGTAAGAGCCCGCGGAGATCGGCACTCATCCAGATATACGGTTTGACTCCGTGAAGCCGCAGCACTTTGCTGGCGTGATTGACGTTGCACTCGTCGGTGCACCCCTTGCAAACGAAGTCGATGTCCCGCTGAGCCGCGCGACAATCCGCGGAGAGGTCTCTCAGGCAGTGGGGAAGAAATGCGAATTTCCGGGAGCTGGAACGGAAACGATCTGAGTACAAGCGATTCGTCAGTTCGATTTCGAGCATGTATAAATGATATTGCTCCTCCGAGGTTGCCAGAGTCCTGTCCCACCTGTCGATAAGCCGAAGTCCCCGCAGATGAGATTGCACGTTGGTCGTATAAACGGCGAGTTCGTCTTTGAGCGTCGCTACCAATGTGCCGTCTTGGGAATCTGAACCATCCCGAACAAGTCTTTTCATGGAGCGCTTGCTTCTGCTGAGTCTCTGTATCCTGGTCAGGAGTTGGCGTGAATCGGGATGTTGCTGAACGAGCCTGTCTGCGAGTTCTGCAATCGTACGGTAGAAGACATCAGAGTCCGGCTCGTGCATTCGCAGGGAGTAGGTCTTACCATGGAATTCCTCTCGTGTCAAATTCTGCAAGGGCTCTGGGACCATTTGGTTAAGACTCCCACTAAGTGGGCGAAACAGGAATCAGGTTCTTTTAGCGACGCCTGCAAAGTCGACTTGAACACCTCTCAAAAGTGTTTGTCACTCCCACCGCCCTTGTCATTCCCGAACGTATCTATCGGGAATCCAGACGTGAATTCTAAAATCGATCAGGCTATTCTGGGCAAGGTCTGGATTCCCCGCCAGACCCGCCCGACCAAGTCGTTCGGGCGGGCCGCCGGCGGGCTGGCCGCCTACGACATGCGGGTATGACATTGGTGAAGGTGGCAGCATTCTCGAGACCAGTTCTAATGAGGTTCAAGTCCCGTAATTTATGCGCTTACTTCCCACAACCGATGAGCGACGCTTTCGTCATACGAAATCTTCGACGATCGGATTTCTTTCTTGTCGAGGAAGTACTTCCCCGATACTCCCTCTACTTCCGCGGCCGAGGCGAGCCAAATGACGGTCTCGGCCCCTTCTTCAGGAGATCGCATCAAGAAGTCGAGGCGCTTGAAAACAAACCCGGCGATGCCCGAGAGCTCTTTCCCGAAACCAGTCCTCACGACTCCGGGGTGCAGAGCGTTTGCAGTGATTCCCGTGCCGGCCAGATGACGCGAAAGCTCATACGCGAAGAGCAGATTCGCGAGCTTTGATTGGGCATACGATTTCATCGCGTTGTAGCCCTTCTCGAAGCCTGGGTCGTCGAATTCCAACGATCCGTACCGATGCGCTTGCGAGCTGACGTTCACTACGCGGCCGGCGGGCGCGGCCTTGAGGATCTCAAGAAGAAGGTTGGTGAGCAGGAAGTAGGCCAGATGGTTCAGGGCGAACGTCAGTTCGAGGCGGTCGACTGTGAGGATTCTCTTGTCGAATATCCCGCCCGCATTATTGACCAGGATATCGAGTTTTGAGTACTTCGACTTGATATCACTGGCCAGCTTCCGTATGTCCTGCTGGGATGAGAGATCAGCGATCGCGAGATGGATGTTCTCGTTCCGGGTCTTTTCGGTGATGGCAGCACGCACCGATTCGCCTTTTTCCTTGTTGCGAGAAACCATGACGATCGACATGCCCTGCTGGGCGAGAGAGAGCAACGTAGCTTTGCCGATGCCGGATGTCGCGCCCGTAATCAGGCACACCTTCTTGCCGCTCATTCGACCTTTCCGGTACTTTGTTGACTAACTCGGTTTTCTTGCCTAATATAGCGCCACGACTTGCCTCAAGCAAGGGTTGATGACACCAAATGTTGTTAAGGAATAGAACCACCTCCCGGCCGCATGTTCGGCGAAGAAGCCTGCTCCCCCCGGCTTATCGATTGAGCAGCCACTAAGAAAAGGAAGGCACCTCCATGAAAACTCTCCTCACTCTTTTCTTTACAGTTGTTTGTCTTGCCCAGCCCCAACAGGTGAAAAACTTTCTGGAGGAGTCAAAACCGCAATATGAAGCGCGGATGAAGTGGTGGAGTGAGGCCAGGTTTGGTATGTTTATTCACTGGGGGCTTTATTCCATCCCGGCCGGTGAGTGGAAGGGGAGCACAAACCATGCGGAATGGATTCGAACAACGGCACGAATCCCCCTGACAGAGTATGACAAGTTCGTTGAACAATTCAATCCCGTCAAGTTCAATCCCACTGAGTGGGTGCGTATGGCGAAGAACGCGGGGATGAAGTACATCGTCATCACATCGAAACACCACGACGGGTTTTGCCTGTTCGATTCGAAATACACCGACTTCGACGTCATGGCGGCGCCGTTCAAGCGCGATATCATGAAAGAGTTGGCGGACGCGTGCCACAAAGAAGGGATCAAGATTTGCTGGTACCACTCCATTATGGATTGGCATCATCCCGACTATCTTCCGCGGCGTGAGTGGGAAAAAGACCGGCCGATCGCCGGCGCAGAGTTCGATCGATATGTTCACCATATGAAGAATCAACTCAAGGAACTCCTGACGAACTACGGCGAGATCGCCGTCCTCTGGTTCGATGGAGAATGGGAATCGACATGGAACACGAAGTACGGAACCGAGCTCTATAATTACGTCCGAAGCCTCCAACCCAACATCATCATCAACAATCGAGTCGGAGCAGGGCGATCGGGCATGGAGGGATTCACAAAGGCGGGGCAATTTGCTGGCGATTTTGGCACGCCTGAGCAGGAGATTCCCGCAACAGGTTTGTCAGGTGTCTCATGGGAAACTTGCATGACCATGAATGATAACTGGGGGTTTAACAAGAACGATCAGAAATGGAAATCGACTGAGGACCTGATCCAGAAGCTGGCAGACATCTCATCGAAGGGGGGCAACTTCCTCCTCAATGTCGGCCCGACATCCGAAGGTGTATTCCCCCAGCAGGCCATCGAACGGCTCCGTGAACTGGGCGACTGGATGAAAACAAACGGGGAGTCGATCTATGAAACCAAAGCCAGCCCGTTCAAGGACCTTGAATGGGGACGGTGCACACAAAAGGCCATTGATGGAGGCACCAGACTCTATCTTCACGTATTCAATTGGCCTGCGAACGGGAAGTTGACTGTTCCCGGAATATTGAATGAACCGAAGCAGGCTTTTCTTCTCGCGGACAAAGAGCAACTGCATCTGCTTGTGCGAAGGCAGGAAGACGCCCTTGTCATCGATGTTCCGGCGAAATCTCCCGATCCAATTAATAGCGTAGTCGTGTTTGATGTCCGCGGAAGTGTCGATGTGACAACTCCGCCAATCATCAGTGCGAAGTTCGACATCTTCGTCGATCGTCTTGATGTCACAGTGAAGTCTGAGAGAGAGAGTTTCAGTTTGAGATACACTCTCGACGGAACGACTCCGGCCGCCAGCTCGCCTCTCGTGACAGGTCCGATCAGACTAACGAGTACGACAACAGTGACGGCTCGTTGCTTCCGTGAGGGCAAGCCCGTCAGTGGAACAGTTGCCTCGACATTCACCAAAGTGAGGCCGAGCCCGGCAGCGAGCGTCTCGGGACTCGAAAACGGAATCCAGTACTCGTACTATGAGGGCGATTGGAATGTCTTGCCGGACTTCAGCAAACTCACGCCGACAAAACAGGGGGATATTCCTGCATTCGATCTCTCGCCGCGAAACCAACCGGAGTACTTCGGACTGGAATACCGGGGTTTCGTCAGAGTGCCTGAGAACGGAGTCTATGGATTCTCCACGGATTCGGATGATGGGAGCCGGTTGTATATCGATGACAACATGGTCGTTAACAACGATGGCCTCCATGGAATGAAAGAGGTGAAAGGGGCCGTTGCCCTGGGTGCTGGATCCCATGCGATCAAGGTGCAATACTTCCAGAAAGGGGGCGGCAGGGAGTTGAAGGTTTGGCTGGAAGGTGTGAAGGGTGAGAAACAGATCATTCCTGAAACAATGCTCTTCCACCAAAAGTGATCTATCGTTGTTCAACAATTGTGGGAACGATGAATCGGGATCGCTTTTTCTTTCTCCTCCTCCTGTTCGTAGTCCTTGCGGCGCAGGCTTTTTCTCAGCGTAGCAAGGCTCGCGTCACTTCCCACGATCTTCATTTTCCGAGGCTCGCCAGGAGCTGGGATGAAGGGATCCCGCTAGGAAACGGGATGATCGGCGCGCTCATCTGGCAGCGTGACAGCGTTCTGAGAATGTCTCTTGATCGGGCCGATCTATGGGATCTGCGGAAGATCAAGGAATTTGAACAACCCGAGTTTCGATTCGCCTGGGTCGTGGAGCAGGCGATCAAGGGAGATTACAGGCGGGCTCAGGCAATGGGCGATGTTCCGTACGACCGTGATGCGGCCCCGACGAAGCTGCCGGGAGCAGCACTGGAAATCCCAATCCCCGATGTGAACGATGTAGAATTCGTCCGTCTCCAGCTCGACGATGCCCTCTGCACGATCAAGTGGAAGTCCGGGATTCAGCTGCAGACATTTGTTCATGCTACCGAGCAACTTGGTTGGTTCCGGGTTACAGGTCTCAGACACGGAGTAGAACCGCGGCTCATTCCGCCGCCGTACGCGCTGCCAGATACCTCGACGCAAGGCACGGATAGCGGTCCTGGCGGCAATGATCTTCGTCGTCTGGGGTATCCACCCCCGAAGATCGTCGAAGGTAGAAACAGTATCATGTATCGGCAGGATTGTTATGGTGGATCCTCGTACACAGTTTACGTCAGCTGGTCGAGGGATGAAGACAACATCCTCACGGGGATGTGGCAGATCTATCCGGACAAGCCATTCAGGTTGCAGGACGCTTCGAAAAAACCTGTTGTCGTCCGGTTCACGAAGAAAACATCATTCGATGAGGACCTCAAGACGCATAGAGAATGGTGGCGTCAGTTCTGGCGGCAGTCTTCCATTCAGCTCCCTGATTCGATTCTCGAGATGCAGTGGTATCGGGAGATGTACAAGTTTGGGAGCGCCTCGCGCCGCGGCGCCCCTCCTATCACCCTTCAAGCCGTTTGGACGGCCGACAACAACCGCCTGCCCCCGTGGAAAGGAGATTTCCATCACGATCTGAACACGCAGCTGAGCTACTGGCCTTGTTATAGCTCCAATCATCTCGAGGAAGGACTCGCGTTTCTCGATTGGCTCTGGTGGTGCAAGCCGGTTGCAGAGCGCTACACACGCACTTATTTTGGTACGACAGGGCTGAATTTCGCGGGTGTCTCCACGCTCACCGGAGAGCCGATGGGAGGATGGATTCAGTACTCACTCTCACCGACAGTCTCTGCCTGGCTTGCCCAGCACTTCTATCTCCATTGGCGGTACAGTCTGGACAAACAATTTCTCCGTGATCGGGCGTACCCGTGGATCCAGTTAGTCGCCCTTCACCTCGATCAACTCTCCGTTCGAGATAGTCTGGGAAGAAGAAAACTTCCGCTGAGTTCTTCCCCCGAGATCAACGACAATCGGGTGGAGGCATGGTTTCGAGCCATGACGAACTACGACATTGCTCTCGTCCGATGGTTGTACGGGGCGGCAGCAGAACTCGCTCTTGAACTGGGCAACAAGGAAGAGTCAGAACGGTGGAAGGCAATGCTGGCAGAGTGGCCGGAGCTTTCGGTCTCGCCGGTCAATGGGAAACTCCTCGTCGCTCCCGGCGTGGAGTTGAAGGAATCACACCGCCACTTCTCACACCTGATGGCTATCCATCCGCTTGGACTGCTCGAGTGGGAGAACGGAGAACAGGATCGAAGAACGATCTCTGCGTCGCTTGCCGATCTCGAGCGGCTCGGAACCGATTGGTGGTGCGGATACTCGTACTCATGGCTGGGAAGCATGTGGGCGAGAGCCAGAAATGGGGACAAGGCGGCTGAAGCGCTCAGGACCTTCGCCACGTGCTTCTGTTTGCCCAACAGCTTTCACGTGAACGGTGATCAGTCGGGAACGGGGAAATCCAAGTTCACGTACAGGCCCTTCACGCTCGAGGGAAACTTTGCCTGCGCTCAGGGAATTCAGGAAATGCTCCTGCAGAGCCAGAATGGCACGATCAGGGTGTTCCCTGCAATCCCTGAAAGCTGGAAGGATGCATCGTTCTCGAATTTCCGCGCTGAGGGAGCCCTCCTGGTTACTGCATCCCGGAAGGAAGGTCGTACGAACCGCGTAAACGTCGTGGCGGAAAAAGGAGGGAAGGTGAAAATGATGGATCCGTTTGGCGGGAGCCTCTTCAAAACCAGTTTGAAGGGAGTCGGACCTGTGAAGATCAAGGACGGCTTCGTCGAGTTTGATGCGAAGGCCGGAGGATTTGTAGAATTCGTCAGAAAGTAAGCTACCGGCAGACAGCGCGCTTTGGGTGCGTGGCACGTCCAAGGTACTCAATCGTTGTATCACTCCTGAACAGGTCGCTCAATCGAATCGAGAAGGCGCAGTCTGCGACTCACTTTCATTTCATAACCTGATCTGAAGCACGATGGAAAGAAGAAGAAAAGTCTTCGTCACTGGTTGCTTTGACATGTTGCACAGTGGTCATGTCGCGTTTCTGAAGGAGGCAGCCGAATACGGTGATGTCTACGTGGGCATAGGGTCGGATGAGACGGTCGGAAGGTTGAAGGGACGGTACCCGATCAACAACCAGGACGAACGACAATTCATGCTCGAGGCGTTGCGGTGTGTCACCCGATGCACCATCAACAATGGTTCCGGGATCATGGATTTTGTGGAGAATGAAGACGTCCTGTCGGCAGATATTCTTTTCGTCAACGAAGAGGGGCACAGTCCGGAAAAGGAGGACTTCTGCCGGAAGCAGGATCTTCGGTACCTTGTGAGCAAAAGAATTCCTCACGGCAACCTTCCTGCCCGTTCAACGACAGCGCTCCGAACCGAATGCAACATCCCGTTCCGCATCGACCTCGCTGGCGGGTGGCTCGATCAACCGTTCGTCTCCAAATTCTTCCCGGGACCAGTTATCACCATCTCCATCGAGCCAACGATCGAGTTCAACGACCGCAGCGGAATGGCCTCGAGTACGCGGAGGAAGGCAATCGACCTATGGCATACCGACATACCATCTGGCGACAAGGAGCAGCTCGCGAAAACCCTCTTCGCCTACGAGAATCCCCCTGGTACCGAAATTATCTCGGGTTCCCAGGACGCTCTCGGCATCGTGCTCCCTGGGCTGAACAAGCTGGACTACAACGCGTCCTACTGGCCTCACACGATCAAGACCGTTCTTGAAGAACCGGTCCTTTCCTTCATCGAGGACCATCTCTTTCTGGTTACGCTTGAGCCAAGAGAGAGCACATTCTCTGTCCTGGAAGGGACACAGATCAATGAATCCGGGGCGAGAAGGCTTGCCGATGCGACAGAGGGGTGTTGGAAATCGATTCTCGCGAGGGACCTTTCAGGATTTGGGAAGTTCTTTGCCGAGTCCTTTGAAGCTCAGGTGGCGATGTTTCCGCACATGGCAGATCAGAATATCCGCTCCGTCATCGAACGATACAGATCGCTGGCGGCGGGGTGGAAGCTCTCCGGTGCCGGAGGCGGCGGATACCTGATCCTCATTGCGGAGAAAGAAATCGAGAACACGATCCGCATTCACATCCGACGTTAGCCAGCAGAAGGAAACGAGGTGCCACGAAGTCACAAAGTCACCAAGTTTGGTTCTTGAGCCATCTCCTAATTCGATCTTCGAGCCTTTGTGCCTTTATGGCAAAAAAACAAATGCATCTGACTCGGGAGGATAATCAATGTCAAAACGCTATTGTCTCACACTCGACCTGAAGAATGATCCGGAGCTGATACGCCAGTACAGGCACTGGCATGAAGACAAGAACATCTGGCCCGAAATCACGCGTGGCATTCGTGAGGTGGGTCTTGAGGACATGCAGATCTATCTGCGCGGCACGCGGATGTTCATGATTGTCGAGGCAAGCGAGTTCGTTGATTTCGATGCCGCGATGAAAAGGCTTGGCACGCTCCCGCGGCAGAAAGAGTGGGAAGCGTTCATGGCTACGTTTCAGCAGCCGCTGCCCGACGCGCAACCGAGTCAGAAGTGGCTTCCGATGGAAAGAGTGTTCAAGTTGCCCTAAGCGGTCGATCCTGGAATTCCAAACCTAAGGAGGTTGTATGAAAGAGAATCGTTTCAGCCGCAGAGAGATGTTGAAAAAAGGGACTCTCCTCGCACTCGGAGCTCCGATCTTTAACGCAGGTTTGCGAGGTGCCCCCGAAGGCGATACCATCGTGCTTCGTCAGGACGTCGATAATTGGAAACCGGGCCGACCGCTGACCGCTGTCGTGCTTGGTGCGGGCAACAGGGGAAATGTGTATGCCGGGTACAGTCTCAAGTTTCCCGATGAACTGAAAATCGTAGGTGTTGCCGAGCCGATCGAGTTCAGGCGGAAGAAGTTCTCGAAGAAGTACCAAATCCCGGAACAAAACCAATGGGTGACGTGGGAACACGCGTTGAAGGTGCCGAAATTCGCCGATGCGTTGATCATCACAACGCCGGATGCCCTGCATTATGGCCCGGCCATGGGCGGATTGAATATGGGATACGATATGGTGCTTGAAAAGCCGATCTCGCAGTCGTGGAGAGAATGTAACGACATCATGAAGCTGACGGTGAAGTCCGGCCGTATCGTCGCAATCTGCCACGTTCTGCGCTACACCCCATACTTCCGGAAGCTGAGAGAAATCATGAATTCGGGTCAAATCGGGGAGGTCGTGAGTATCCAGCATCTCGAACCGGTGGAGCATGTTCACATGTCACACTCTTTTGTACGCGGCAATTGGCGAAACTCGAAGGAGTCAAATCCAATGATTCTCGCCAAATCGTGCCACGATCTGGATATCTTGCGCTGGATGATCGGGAAGCCGTGCACGAAAGTGTCGTCGTTCGGTTCACTCAGCTTCTTCAACAAAGGTCATGCTCCGGAAGGGAGCACGATGCGTTGCACAGGCGGGTGTAAGGTCGAAGCGACCTGTCCGTTTTCTGCGCTGAAGATCTATTATCGCAATCGTACGTGGCTCACCCACATGGATCTCCCTCTTGAAGAAGACCAGGGGCCCGCGATTCTCAAGCACCTCGAGGAAGGACCGTACGGTCGTTGTGTGTTCCATTGTGACAACGACGTCGTCGATCACCAGATCACGAACTTCGAGTTTCAGGGAAATATCACCGCGGCATTCTCGATGGAGGCATTGACGTCATACGCCGGACGCCGAACGCGGGTGATGGGCACCAAAGGCGATGTCGTCGGCGACGAGAACTTGCTGACGGTTTTCGATTTCAGCTCCCGCAAAGCGACCACGTGGGATGCCAGCACGGCGCTCAAAGTTCAATCCGGTCACGGGGGCGGGGACTACGGTCTGTTGCACGATTTCATTCGCGCCGTAAGCACGAAGGACGCGAAGGTACTCACCTCCACAATTCAGGAGTCGATGGAGAGCCATCTGATGGCGTTCAAGGCGGAAGAGAGCCGACACACAAAGAAGACGATGGAAGTGAGAATGGGTTAAGAGCCTTCCAAACAAATAATTCCCGGGAATGATGCAATGAAAACGCGTTCAATTGTTGGACTAGTCGTCCTGGCCCTCCTGCTGAGTGGAGGCGACCTTTGCGCACAAACGATTGCGTACAAAGATCCTTCCGCCCCCGTGGAGGCACGAGTCAAGCCTGGACAATTCGAGCTCAGCGTTGGAAGCTCGTCGAGGCCCATTCGATTCAGCCAGCAGGTTGTGCTTTCGAAATAGATTGTAAGTCGAAATTCATTTCGACTCAAGAGCGCAAGTGTACGTAACTATTCTGTGGGCACGCTGCAGCGAGTTGTGTTTCAGAGGACTTCTCCCGGAAACTGATGGGAGAACCCTTCCCGTGCTGGCAACAAGGAAGAAATGGCGGCTTCCTGCTCTTTAGGCGAATAAGGTTGGCTCACACATCCTGCAATATTATCAGAAAAAGGCGATATTGTCTTGTCCACTTGAAGCCTTCGGTCAAATCTGTACAAAGTCATATGATGATTGAGAATCGAGCGATACGGTTAGGAATTCTATGAGCGCTTTACGAGATAACTACACACGGGGCACGGTCGGCGATTTCCTAAAGGAAGTTATTTGGCCTGGCTCAAAGCTCTCTTTTGTGTCCGCGTACTTTACCATCTATGCCTACCAGCAATTGAAATCCCAACTCGACGGAATCGACCATCTTCGGTTTCTCTTTGGTGAGCCCAGATTTATCAATTCGATCGATCCGTCAAAAACGAATCGCCGGGAATTCAAGATCGAAGATGATCAGCTTGTTGTACCCATCGAAAATCGAATGACCCAGAAATTCCTCGCGAAGGATTGCGCTGAGTGGATCAAGACCAAGGTGGAAATCAAGTCAATGGTCAAGCCCAACTTCCTTCATGGCAAGCTCTATCATTTGGAAAACTCCAATGGAACGAAAGAGTCAATCATGGGGAGTTCTAATTTCACTGTAAGTGGGCTCGGATTGGGTGGGAGAAATAACATTGAACTGAACATGGTGATTCAAGACCGAAGGGATTCGAACGAACTAGAAGAATGGTTCAATGGTATCTGGAAGGACGACACAGGACTTGTTGAAGATGTCAAAGACCAAGTGTTGAAATATCTTAACCAGTTCTATGTGGAAAATGAACCGGAATTTATCTATTACAAAACACTCTATCATATTTTCGAGAAGTTCCTCAATGAGCAGGACAAGGGAGGGTTGCTTAACAAGCAAATCGGATTCTTCGAGAGCGAGATCTGGAATATGTTATATGATTTCCAGCAGGATGGTGTAAAAGGGGCAATCAACAAGATCCTGAAACACAACGGATGCATTATTGCAGACAGTGTTGGCCTCGGAAAGACGTTTGAAGGGCTCGCCGTAATTCGCTATTTCGAGCTCTTGAATTGCCGCGTTCTCGTCTTGTGCCCGAAAAAACTGTCTAGCAATTGGACTGTCTATCAAGCCGCCCAGAACAACATTCTCAATCCCTTCCGCAAAGACAGATTCAATTACACGGTCTTGTATCACACGGACCTCGGCAGAGTGTACGGTGTATCCGATGCAAATGGTGTTGATCTGGAGAACTTCAATTGGGGGGCGTACGACCTGGTTGTCATCGATGAAAGCCACAATTTCCGCGGGAATCCGACGGAGAAAGTGTCCGACGACGGCGAGATACGACTGAACCGCGCCAAGTGGCTGATGGACAAGATCATTAAGCAGGGAGTCAAGACGAAAGTGCTCTTGCTTTCAGCCACGCCTGTAAATAACAACCTGCGCGATCTCAGAAATCAATTACTTCTGATTACTGAAGGCCGAAAGGATGCGTTATTTGAAGCCACACAAATCAAGGACATCGAGCTTTCGCTCAAGAACGCACAGACGCAATTCACCAATTGGGCTGATCCGAAGAAGAACCCGGATCGGACCGTAAAGCAGTTGTTGGAGCGATTGGATTCGTCATTCTTCAAGCTTCTCGATGAAATGACGATTGCACGAAGCCGCAAGCACATCAAGAGCTTTTACAATATGAAATTGATCGGACAATTCTCCGAACGGTTGAAACCACACGCGATCTATCCAAATATTGACTTGAAAGATCGCTTCTTTACATACGATGCGTTGAACAAGAAAATCCTTGAATACAAGCTTTCCGTGTTCAATCCCTCGGCATACATTAAGCCAGGGCTGGAAAAGAAGTATGAAGAACTTGGTGCAAGGCAAGTTCTCGCGTTTACCCAGAGCGACCGTGAACATTTCCTTATTGGAATGATGAAGGTAAACTACCTTAAACGGTTGGAAAGTTCGGTTGAATCTTTTGAAATCTCCCTGGACCGGACAATCCGCAAGATCGAAGACCTTGAGAAGCGAATCGCTGAATTCAAGAGGGCTAAGATCGACTCACAGGAAGTGGACATCGCTGAAGCACAACCTGAAGAAGACGAGTTGGAAGAAAATGCCGACGACCTGGAGCAATGGCAGGTTGGTAAGAAATTCAAGTACAATATGGCTGACCTCCGACTTGATGATTGGCTAAATGACCTCGCTGCTGACAAGCACGCCCTTTCCGACATCTATAACAATGCGGTGGCGGTCACTCCTGACCGAGATGCAAAGCTCAAGGAGCTTAAAGAACAAATCGCAAAGAAGATGAAACACCCGTTGAACGGCACCAATGACAAGGTGATTGTCTTCACTGCGTTTGCTGATACCGCTCAATACCTGTATGATTGCATCAAGGACTGGGCAACAAAAGAACTTGGAAAACATGTCGCACTCGTTGCCGGCGGTTTTACAAAAACTTCGTTTGGGAAAAACGACTTCGGGAGCATCCTCACGAATTTTTCCCCTGTGTCGAAGAACCGTGCTCGGATGCCTTCGATGCCACAACGGGAGGAAATCAGCATTCTCATTGCCACAGACTGCATCAGTGAGGGGCAGAATCTTCAGGACTGCGACTATTTGATCAATTACGATATCCACTGGAATCCTGTACGCATTATACAGCGGTTTGGACGTATTGACCGATTGGGCAGCAAGAATGCAAAGATCCAGCTCGTGAACTTCTGGCCCACCAAAGACCTTGATAACTACATCAACCTTAAGGAGCGCGTTGAAGCGCGGATGGCGTTGGTTGACGTGACTGCCACCGGAGAGGACAACATTCTCAACACGGAACAGATCGAAGATCTGATCGAGGAAGACCTGAAGTACAGGAACCAACAGCTCAAGAGGCTGCGCGATGAAGTACTCGATCTGGAAGACATGAACGAGAGCGTTAGCCTTACGGATTTTACTTTGGACGATTTTCGCGTCGAGTTGACAAACTATATTGAAAGCAACCGGAAGAGGCTTGAAGAGGCTCCATTTGGACTCTACGCTGTTGTGTCTTCCCCATCAGGGCAGCATGCGCATATTCTCGACCTCAGTAAGTTCTCCGATGCGGAAAAAGCGATTATCAAACCCGGTGTGGTGTACTGCCTGAAGCAGAAAGGGGACACAGATGGTAACGAGGAAGTGAATCCGCTCCAACCATATTTTCTCGTCTACATCTGGGATGATGGACAGGTGAGATTCAATTACACAAATGCAAAACAGATTCTGGAGATCTACCGTTTGATGTGTCAGGGAAGAAAAGAAGCCTTTCAGAGCCTCTGCGATCGCTTCAATGATGAAACAGGTAACGGTGAGAAAATGGGCGTTTACACTGAGCGACTTCGCAAAGCGGTGGATGAGATCGTTCGTGTATTCAAGAAAAGAATGACCCAGCGTCTTACGACAGACCGAGGGGGACTGATCATACCGAAATCGAAGCAGATCGATGAAGTCGACAATTTCGAGTTGGTTTCCTGGCTAGTGATCAAATAATATCCCAAACGACCAATTGCAAACCTGTAACCCCGATTTCAATTATGGCGAATTCGCCGTAATTAGAAGTCACGCCGGAATCGATCAACTTGTCGTTCTATCAAATCTGGAAAGCATCAACGCTGTTCTTATCCATCAGGGGCTTCCGCAAGGCGAACGATTGAAGCAACTCCATACTGTTGCCGTTACGCAAATGAAATCGTTGGTTTAAAGCAGACAGACAAAGGGATTGAAGTGACACGATGAGCATAGACATGAAAAAGCCGATCGAGTCGGCGGTGCGGGCGTTCGCAAGTGGTTCGCTGACACAAAACGCGCTCAACCTCTTCCAGATACTCGGCTATAGCACGGATCGTCAGGCACCCCTTTCCAGGCCGACGTATGCGCGTTTCAAGGAAGCGTTCATCTTAGCTGATTCTCGCTTCAATGCGGACAAAGCGCAGACGAAGCAGTGGAAGTACGTTGATTTGCTTTTCCAACTCACTAAAGATGAGGTGTCACGTCACAATTCGCTCTTCGATACCAAACAGGTGGACCGGACGATCATTGAAACGTACCTGTTCTTTGCCATTGAGCTCACAGCACGTGAATACAGCCGAACCTTTCTTAGCCACATAACACGGGAAGTGAACCGGCTCTTTCCCATGCCCGTGATGATCTTGTTTAAGTACGGACCATCACTCACGCTCTCAGTAATTGATAGAAGGCTTCACAAGCGTGATGAGGCAAAAGATGTACTGGAGAAAGTGACGCTAATCAAAGACATACTCATCGAGAACCCGCATCGAGCCCACATAGAGATACTAGTCGACCTTTCATTTGATAAACTCCTCAGCGCTTACGGGTTCACCAATTTCGTTGAACTGCACAATGCGTGGCGGGCAACCCTCAATATCTCGGAGTTGAACAAGAGGTTTTATCGCCGGATTGCCGACTGGTTCTATTGGGCTGTCGCCAATGTTGAGTATCCACTTGCGCCTGGAATCAATGACCAACAAGAAAGCGACTCCATCAATGTCATCCGGCTGCTGACCCGCATAATCTTCGTCTGGTTCTTACGCGAGAAGAGTTTGGTGCCGGACGACCTTTTCGATAAAAAGAAGCTCGAAGGCATTCTCGAAGATGCCGATCTCGGGTCAGCGAAGAAATCAAACTACTATCGTGGCGTTCTGCAGAACCTCTTCTTCGCAACACTCAATCAGAAAATGAACTCACCCAAGGAGCCAAAGAACCGTGAGTGGGTGAAGGAAAAGCGCGGCCCGAAGAATCAAAGCGACGATTTCACCATTGTCAACAAGTACCGGTTCCCGGAGTTGTTCAAAAACCCGGACAAGTTTCTTCAACTGGTATCGACAATCCCCTTCCTCAACGGCGGGCTCTTTGACTGTCTCGACAAGGGAAACGAGAACAAATACGTGGATGGCTTCACAAGGCGTGACAAATACCAGCCCGTCGTTCCCAATATGCTGTTTTTCGGTGATGAACGAACCGTCGACCTGAGCAAAGTATTTGAAGACAAGAAACGGAGCAAAGAGCCGGTCAAGGGGTTGATCCATATTCTCAACGACTACAAGTTTACCATAGCGGAGAACACGCCCATCGAAGAAGAAGTTGCGCTCGATCCCGAACTTCTCGGTCGTGTCTTCGAGAATTTGCTGGCTGCATACAATCCCGAAACCGGCATGACAGCCCGTAAGACCACCGGCAGTTTCTATACACCGCGGGAGATCGTGAACTACATGGTGGACGAGAGCCTGTTGGCGCATTTGAAGACCCGGATGTTGCAGGAAAATCCTGCTGCACTGGAGCTTGGTACCGACCAGACTTCCGTGTTCGGCAATGAAGCACGCAAGGGACAATTGAAGTTCGAGCGCAAGGTGGAACCGAACCGTTGGAGTGGCAACGAGGAAGACCTTGAGAAGCAGCTACGCATCCTGTTGTCCTATTCCGAAGAAGGGACAAGCCTCACGCAGGGTGAAAAAGAAGCACTCATAGAAGCGATCCACTCCATGAATGTGCTCGACCCGGCATGCGGCTCCGGTGCCTTCCCAATGGGAGTGCTGCTCAAAGTCGTACATGTCCTCCATAAATTGGACAAGGACAATGCAGCGTGGAAGGAACTGCAACGACGGAAAGCCATCCAGGAAACGGAAGAGACATTCAGGATCGGGAGCAAGGAGGAACGGGAAACCCGGCTTCTTGAAATCAACGAAGCATTCGACACGCGGACGAACTTTCCGGATTATGCCCGAAAGCTCTTCCTCATCCAGAACTGCATCTTCGGTGTGGACATCCAACCGATAGCCGTTCAGATTTCCAAACTCCGGTTCTTCATTTCCCTTCTGGTGGACCAAAAATACAACGACGCCAAAGAGAACCGCGGCGTCCTCTCATTGCCGAACCTTGAGACCAAATTCGTGGCAGCCAACACGCTCATCGGTATTGAGCAACGGATACAGGCAACGATGGTCAACACCGATGTACAGGCGTTGGAACGCAAGCTCAACGCCGTGCGGAAAGGAATGTTCTCTGCGCGGTCGTATCGCGAGAAGAAGGAACTGCAGGCACTGGACAAGAAGTTGCGCGGCGAGTTGGCAGAGCTGATAAGCCAGAAAGCCCTCGAAGCCCAGAAGGTGATTGAGAAGCAAATCGCTGAGGTTGCGGAGAACAAAAAGGCAAACGAGAAGAAACTGAAGGATCCCAACCTGCTTTCAGGTAAACGGAAACAGTACGAGGAAAGCACCGAGCGGGCGGAACGAGAGATCGAAGAGAAGCAATCAATACTTCGCGATACAAACCGCATAGAGGCAAATGCACGCCGCCTTGCGGACTGGGACCCGTACGACCAGAACGCGCACGCGGAGTTCTTTGACCGGGCGTGGATGTTCGGGATGAGCGACGGGTTTGATATTGTTCTCGGCAACCCGCCGTATGTCCGGCAGGAGGAACTCAAAGAATTGAAGCCTCTTCTCGCGACGCAGTTCGAGTGTTACACCGGAACAAGTGACCTCTATGTGTACTTCTGGGAAAAGGGTGTCAAGCTTCTGAAATTCGATGGGACGATCACATACATCTCTTCCAACAAATTCTTCAGAGCGGGGTATGGTGAAAAACTGAGAAGATTCCTCACCACGCAGACCGTGCTAAGGACGCTTATCGATTTTGGAGATAGACCCGTCTTTGAAGCCACAACCTACCCGTGTGTTCTGGTGGCCTCCCGCTCACGAAGCGCCAAACCGGAGGACAATCTCCTACGGGCTAGAACAATTGAGACACCCGATGAACTGGTGCGGTTTGAGGAAGTTGTGCAAACAAGCTCCATATCCATGCGCCAGAGCGACCTGGGTGTGGAAGGGTGGCGGATTGAAGACAGACAAGTGCTCGGACTATTGGAGATGATAAAAAAAGTTGGCGTGACCTTAGACGAGTATGTGCAAGGGAAGATTTACTATGGTATCAAGACCGGATACAACGAAGCGTTTGTGATCGATGCAGCGACAAAGGAAAGGCTCGTCAAAGAGGACAAGAGGTCGGCGGGGGTGATCAAACCATTCTTGCGTGGACGGGACATTAAGAGATATGCGGTTGAGGAAACTGGCCTCCACCTGCTCTTCATTCCCTGGCATTTTCCTTTGCATCAGAATCAAGGCATCGAGGGAGTTTCAAAGGAAGCCGAGAAGAGATTCAAAGTTGAGTACCCTGCTGTATACAAACATCTTGCAGCGTACAAGAAAGAACTTGAGCAGAGGAATGAAGCTGAGACCGGAGTGCGATATGAATGGTACGCCCTCCAGCGCTGCGCAGCATCTTATTGGAGAGAGCTTGAGAAACCGAAAATCGTCTGGGGGAACTTGGGGGACACTGCCAGCTTTTCCCTTGACCAAAACTTGCAGTATGTAAGTGCCCCCGCTTGTATGATTTCAGTGCCTGATAGGTATCTGCTTGGGTTGCTCAATTCAATGCTTGGAGACTATTTCTTTCATCAAATAGCTGCTATTCGTCGTGGCGGCTATCTGGAATACAAGCCAATGTATATTTCCCAGCTTCCCATCGCCGCGCCTTCAGACGGTCAGCGTCGTGCAATCGAGCAGAGCGTGGAGAAGATACTGGTGGCAAAGAGGAAGGATGCGAAGGCGGATACGAGTGCGTTGGAGAAGGAGATCGACCGGATTGTGTATGACCTGTATGGGCTAACAGAGGAGGAGATTGGGATTGTGGAGGGGAAGAAACGATGAAACGAGAAGAGAACAGAGGTGACATTGTCATCTACAAAGCCGAGGATGGCCAGACGGCTCTTGAAGTGACACTAGAAGATCAGACGGTCTGGTTGAGTCTGAATCAGATGGCCGCTCTCTTTCTGAGAGATAAGTCTGTGATTTCCCGGCATGTGCGTAATGTTTTCAAAGAGAAGGAGTTATTGCGCGACTCAACTGTTGCAAAATTTGCAACAGTTCAAAAAGAGAGGGATAGGGTCGTCGAGAGGCAGATTGATTACTACAATCTCGATGTCATTATCTCGGTGGGCTACCGCGTAAAATCTAAGCGCGGCACGCAGTTTCGCCTCTGGGCAACGCGTGTGTTGCGTGAACATCTCGTGAAGGGATTTACGGCCAACGACCGACGGCTCAAGGAACTACACCAAGCAGTCCATCTGATCACCGAATACGCAGAGCGGCGGGATCTTTCCGGCGATGAAGCAAAAGCGCTGTTGCACGTCGTCGAAGACTATACGTTTGCTCTGGATCTATTAGATGATTATGACCATCAACGGATCGCGGTAACGGCGGCTACCGAGCAGCCCGTTATACCGGTAACGTACGACGAAGCCACGAGAGCTATTGACCGATTGCGCCGGCAATTTCACGCTTCCGAATTATTCGGACGAGAAAAGGATAAAAGCCTGCACGGTTCATTGGATGGTATTTTCCAGACGTTTGGCAGAAAAGATCTCTATCCGAGTATCGAGGAGAAAGCTGCACATTTGTTGTACTTCCTTGTGAAGAACCACTCATTCATCGATGGAAATAAACGTATCGCAGCAGCACTGTTTCTTTGGTTTCTTGAAAAAAATCGACTCCTGTATCGTGACGATGGCACCAAACGCATTGCTGAAAACGCTCTTGTCGCCATGACCCTTCTTATCGCTGAAAGCCGTCCGGCAGAGAAAGACGTCATCACGCGGGTGGTCGCAAACCTGTTGAGTAAGAAGAATAACTGATGATCACTCACATAGGTACGTTGGAGTGAAATCGAGGGTCTGGCAGAGCAAATCCCTCCGCTAACGAAGAAGAGCCCCGCCAATCCCGCTTGGAAAACAGCGGGACGCAATAAACGCGAAAGACGGCGGACAAGCATCGACCGGATTGTGTATGAACTGGGAGTTTATCCCGCCCCGGTGCATCGGGACGGGAGGCTAACGCCCGCCTGCGCTTCGCTGCGGCGGGCAGGGAGGAGGAGATTGGGATTGTCGAAGACTCGACTTGTCGAGTGGAGGGGAAACGAGGGAATGTTGGTGTAGAGGTAGAATAGCAGGAAGAAGAACAGCAATGTCACCATCGGCACCAATATCCTCGACAACTGCACTAAGAGTCCAGTCAACGATGACGAAGACTACAATGAAGATAACGATGATAACCACCACGAGGACGGCGGGAGCACCCAAACGGGGAGTCCCGTTGTGAGTATTTTTGCACAGTTGGCTGTGCAAAAATACTGGTAAAAGGACTAATAGCCTATGGACAGAAGAACAAAGATCGCGGCGAAAGACTGGCAAGCGCTGCTTCGGAATATCAGACAACGTTCATCTATTTCACTTGCAGAAATTTCTTCGCTAGTGAAGAAGCACACCCATACGGGTGCAGACTATGTCATTTGGATGCTTCAGCAAAAAGGCGTCCTGAAACATGTTCAGGGGAGGAGAAGGGGTCTTTTCGTCGTTCTCGACGACAGTTCAACGGATGGCTTTGTGAGAGACCCGATTGAAGCAATACAAACACTGTATGGTCGCGATACGCTCTACTGCTATGGAACGGCGCTCTATATCCACGGTCTCTCCCGCTATGGCAGACTAAGCGAGTATTTCCTTCACAGTGATGTGCCTCGGACGCAACGACCCGTCGGGCAAGTCGTTGTTCGTTTTGTGAAGACCCGCCTGGGCACCAGCACCGGCGTGATGAAAAGGAAATACGGTTCTCGATCACTGTTCACTACTGATCTGGAGCGAACAATCGTGGACTGCATTCATCGCCCCGTGTATGCTCAGGGATGGGAAAATGTTGTGCATGCACTGCACCGAGCAGAGAAAGTAAATGCGCGGCGGCTTATCGAGTATGTCAAGAAGTATGGAACGCCATCGTTGGTGGCAAAGGTGGGCGTGATTCTGGACCATTTCGCACGTCAATGGAAAGTACCAGCAAATGATCTTAGTTCGTTGTCCGTCTATTTACCCCGGGAACCCGTGAAGTTTGGTCGGGGGTTGAAAGGTCCGTTCAACAAGAAGTGGAATATCTATGTCCCCGGAGATCTCTTGAATGAGTAACACACTAAAACATACGCAGCCAGTCGACAAAGACAATAAGATAAGTCAAAAGCTCGTCGAAGCGTTCAGCAAGAAGCACAAGGTTGAATACCCGACCGGCGAGAAAGTCCTCTGGATGTCACGTGTACTTCATGCTCTTTCTGTTTCTCCGATTGGTCCCGACTTTGCGCTCATGGGCGGATCGGCAATCGTCTTTCTCTACAGAAGCATGTATAGATTCTCCACCGATCTCGACTTGGATTTCATCGGGAACAAAGACCTAGGAAAGAAGGGGAAAGGCGAAATCAGTCAGCGCCAAAAGTCAGACATGTACGTCCTGCTGCCTATTGCAGAGAAGCTTGGATGCCAATTTAAACGAAATACACAAAAGGATGAACGCTTCGTGCAATACGAAATGTCTTATCCATCATATTACACGCGTAGGGGCGTTGTCGAACTCGATATGTCGTACAGATACTGTCATTCAGTGCTTGGTCCCGTGAATCTTCCCTGGCCGATCAGCTTTGATGGTATCATACCAAACTTCAAGGTCCAGTCACTCAAGCAGGAAGAGCTATACGCCAGCAAGGCTCTTGCCATGGTAGATGCAAAGGAGAGGCTCGACTTTCCCGGCAAAATCGGCCTCATGTTCAAGAGGAAGATTCGGCATCTCTTCGATGTCTATTTCCTGGCAGATGAGGTTATGAATGGTGATTCCAAAGTCGATATCGACCAACTTCATAATCTGGTTGTTCTGTTCGGGATGTCGAGGATGAAGAATTTTCAATATTTTCGGGGCAATGCCATTGGTTCCTATACCGAAGCTGATGTCAAAAATGAACTCAGAGCAGTGGTTCCAAGAGGAGTACCAATTCCGTCTGTCGAGGAGATGAAGTGGCAAGTTCGCAAGTTCTTCGATCTTCACGTTTACAACTGGGCGATCCGTGAACACAGATTCATTGAAGACTTCGTAGCCGGGAATTTCCGGCCCGAGGACCTCTTTGGAGGCGGGGCTATTTCAAAGAGCTTGCATGGTATGCAATACTACAAAGAGATCCTTGGCAAAGTGAGAACAATTAGTTAATTCTACTTTGAGTACAACACCATGAAAATGAAACCTCCGTTCGCCCTCAAGGTTCTTATCGCCGTGTCCGTCCTGAGCGCCGGGCTGTATTCACAAAACCCGATTACTCCGGCGGGCCTGTACATAGCTGATCCCTCGGCACATGTCTGGCCTGACGGTAAGTTGTATATCTACGGATCGCTGGACGAAACCAGTCAGTACTATTGTTCGTGGAAACATCATGTCCTTGTTACGGAAGATTTGAAGTCCTGGACGTTGCATCGGGATGCCTTCTCATCGAAGGGTGAGGGGGATGCCGTCCCGTACAACGACAACCTCCTTTTTGCTCCGGATTGCGCCGTCAAGAAAGACACTTTCTATCTCTACTACTGTCAACCCGATCGCAAAAATCCGGAGGGAGTGGCTACGTCCTTGAGCCCGACAGGTCCCTTCACGAACGGTCAGCCCCTCGATCTCGGAGGATACAACCAGATTGATCCTTCCTTGTTCATCGACG
>Ga0208045_1000129_pt1 | contig 35866 bp, 23 predicted proteins | sample PL_2010_200m_FD_184160 | JGI IMG/M metagenome (GOLD analysis project Ga0208045, IMG submission 184160) | Freshwater microbial communities from Powell Lake, British Columbia, Canada to study Microbial Dark Matter (Phase II) - PL_2010_200m... | ecosystem: Environmental > Aquatic > Freshwater >...
AAGAACCTCAATTTTAACCTTATTTCGTGGCAATTTTAAAGACTGTAGCGCTAATTTAATTGCTTCTTCTACTGTATTACCTTCGATTTCAATACTGGTTTTGATATTCATTTTGCGCGGTTCATCTTTAATTGGAACGCTAACATTAATATACTATTAACAAACCAATATAATACAAATCCCGAAGACATATGGTAAAAAATAAACCCAAACATGACAGGCATTAATATTAACATCATTTTCTGCTGTTCTGCAGAACTGCCAGCTGTAAGTTTCATAGAGGTTTTCTGCTGTACAAACATTCCGATTGCCATTAATATAGGCAAGATATTGACTTCATTACCTAGGATTGGCAAGGAAATTGGCAATTTGAATAACTGATCCGGCTCTGATAAATCCTTGATCCACAAAAATTTTGCCCCTTTTAATGATACAAAGCGAATCAAGGCTTGATAAAGTGCAAAGAAAATGGGGATCTGCAAAATCAAAGGCAAGCAGCCACCTAAGGGATTAACCTTATGCTCGCGATAAAGGCTCATTATCTCCACGTTCATTTTCTTTGGGTTATCCTTATAGGCTTTACGTATTTCTTCGATTTTTGGCTGCAATAATTGCATCTCTTTCATCGAGCGCATTTGCTTTAAGCTTAAAGGATAAAGCAATGTATAAACTAAAATGCTCAAAATTATAATAGACAAACCCCAATTATGTACCAGGCTATATATGAATTCCAGGACCCTCAAAACTAAACGCGAAATAAAATCAAATGCGCCAAAATTGATTAACTCTACCCAGCTGGGATTAGCTGCGTTTATAAGTTTTAAGTCTTGGGGCCCCAAATAGATATGAAATTTTTGCTTTAAGCTATTGCCCGGTGCCAGCTGTACCCCTTGAAGAGATAATCCTGCTTCTGATGCCTGAGGAGTAAGCTTTCTGATAAATGCACTATAATTCCCAACAAGCGGTTCAATGATCGTACAAAAATATCTCTCGCGCAATCCTAAAAACCTTACGCCCAAAAAGGTAGCATCTTTGCGTCCATTTTGGTGAAATATTTTTTCTTTGGTGGCTATGCCAACGCTAGTAAGGTTCATCTGGTTTTTAGTATTAGCAAAATTTAAGACGCCCAATACCAGAGGCAAATCTAAATCAATAGAATGCTGGGATAAATTAGCTACCTCAATATCTAACTCTATGGTATAGTTAGAGTTAGATACAATAAAACGTTTCGTGATTTTTTGCTGCTGGTCCTGATAAACAAATGCGATCTCTCCAGAGGAGCCTGTTGGGATCTCCCGGAATATCAATTTTTCAACGGATAACCAATACCCGTTTTGCAGCGTAAATTTATAGTTCTGAAAGTTTTTAAACTCAGCGGCTTGGATTGCCGCCTTGCCTTCGTCAAAAGTTATTTCCCACTGATCGCGCGCCAACTTAATCAGGCGCGGAGAAATTGCTACTCCTAGGGTATCAGGCAGGGTTTTAGGCAGGGAGGTGATGGCCTGTGTAACTAGATTGTTAGACGTAACACCTTTATTTTCAATGGGTTGTGTCTTTGGAAGAAACGCTGACCAGGCCAAAAGAACTAACATGGAAAGCGCCATTGCTAATATTAATCTTTTATCCATAGCAACTTTACTCCTTTAAGATTTTAAGCCAATAAGAAGTTTAAACCAGGGGATCAAACCCGACCTTCTTAGAGAAGGGATGGCAAATTAATATTCTTTTCAGCCCCTTCATTACCCCCCGTAAAATCCCGTATTTAATTATTGCTTGCCTGGTATACTCTGAACAGCTCGGAACAAAACGGCAAGAAGTAGGTAAAAATAGCCTGAAATATTTCTGATAAATATTAATCAGGCCTAATACTGCTTGGTTAACCCTATGCGACATTGTGCTCAAAGAGAAAGCCGGCGTCTGCCCTTTTGGCGACGCGCCCTAATTACTCTGCGCCCGGTCTTACTGGCCATTCTCCGACGGAAACCGTGCTTTTTTTTCCCAATAATATTAGTTGGTGTCTTCAGGTTCTTTTTCATTTGGACATACACTCCTTGCTTATTTTTAGAATAAAGTGTAATTATAACACAAAGGCGCGCCAAGTCAACCTATTATCTATTTAATGCACTAGCAAGATAAAAATGTCCTATTATCTATTAAATACCCTGGCGAATTGCCAAGAATTTTATCATACAAAATTTCCCGGGTCAAGATAATCACGTGGAGTTAATTTTTCAAGGAGACATCGCTATATACTGGCTGAACCTAACTTTGCCAAGGCTAGCCGGGATCTAGTGAGAATTTTGGGTTTAAGAATTCAGCCTGAGTAGGGCCAGCTTAAAATCGCAACATAGAGCGCGCTTGCCTGATATTTGATATACGTCCTGTTATATTCCGGTTGAGGCAACTAAAATATTTAAACCCAATATATGAACCTATTGACTGCTATTAAAATTATTGTATAATAGTTCCTGTTTAGATTTTTCTTGCAAGGCGTTGATTATTTGTTATAATATTTCCACAGAGTTATACAAGTTGTGCATAAACTGTGGATAGCGTAACAAAATAAAAGTATTATAGTTATGGCAGATATACTAAAGATTTGGGAGGCGGCTGGGGAATATTTGGAGGGCAAGCTGGGGAAAGCTACCTACGAAACCTGGATTGCTCCCTTAAGGCCCAACCTTGAGAATGACCGTCTAGTAACCATAGAGGCGCCGGATACCTTCTTCCGCGACTGGATTGATCAACATTACAAAGCGCAAATCGAGGAGGTCTTAAAACAGTTTCTCGGTTCAGAGGTCAAAATCTCAATTGTGTGCGCCCCGCAGAATAGAAGCCTGCCAACTCAAACGGAAACAAAAATTATCCGGCCAAGGCCCACAGAGCCCATGGATGGCTTACAGTTAAACCCCCGGTATACATTTGATAACTTTGTTGTCGGCCCGGCTAACCGACACGCGCACGCCTACGCCGTGGCAGTAGCGGATTCACCGGCTAAGACCTATAATCCTTTATTTATCTATGGCGGTGTGGGATTAGGTAAAACCCACCTGATGCAGGCGATATGCCACCAGATCAAAAATGCAAACCCGGCGCGCTTAAAAATATGTTATCTGCCTTCAGAAAAATTCACCAATGAGTTGATCCACGCCATCCAACATAAGTCTACTCCAGCATTCAGACAAAAATACCGCAACGTAGATGTTTTAGTGATTGATGACATCCATTTTATCGCCGGCAAAGAATCTACTCAAGAAGAGTTCTTTCATACTTTTAATACGCTTTACGATGCCCATAAACAGATTATTATCTGTTCAGATAGACCACCCAAAGAGATTACTAACCTGCAAGACCGGCTAGTCTCTCGATTCGGATGGGGACTAACTACTGATATCCAACCCCCGGACCTAGAGACGCGGGCAGCTATTTTAAAAAAGAAAATCGAAAGGGAATCTGTTTCTATACCGGATGATGTTATTTTTTTTATTGCCCAATTAATCAAGACTAATATCCGCGAGCTAGAGGGCGCCCTGGTGCGCACCATAGCTTATTCTTTATTGGAAGAGAAACCAATAACCCTTGAATTAACTAAGGAGGTATTAAAAGATTTACTAAAAGAGCCTAAAAAATTAATTACGGTCGATTTTATCTTACGTTGTGTAGCTGAGGAGTTTGGTGTTACGCTCCAGGATTTAAAAACCAGGCGCCGCAACAAAAATATTGTAATCCCCAGACAAATAGCTATGTTTATTAGTAGAGAGCTAACTGATTTATCACTCCCGGAGATTGGAGAGCTTTTTGGCGGCAAAGATCACACGACGGTTCTCTATTCTTATAATAAAGTTAAGGAAGGCCTTATAAAGAGTGAGGGATTAAAAGAAAAAGTAGAGAGAATTATCCACACAATTCAACAGTAAATTCAATGGTTTTCCCAAGGATTACATTATAATAAGTAATGGGTGTTGTAAGTGTTGGGGTTATCCTAACAAACATTCAACCTGATTACTACGATTACTTTTTAAGTATAGTACTATAAGTAATAGGAGGAAGCGGATGAAATTTAAAGTTGAGAAAAGTATTTTATTAAATGGTATTCAAACCGTGCAAAACGTCATTACCACTAAGAGTGTTTTACCTATACTTTCGCATATTTTAATCGAGACACAGAAAGACAAGTTAAGGCTCACCGCCACTGATTTAGATGTTGGGATAAGTTGTGAAATACCTGTGAGTATCCAAGAACCCGGGGAGATTACTATACCCGCTAAAAGATTGGGCGACATAATTAAAGAGCTACCCGGAGATGATGTTGTGGTGAATAGTAAAAAGAATAACCTTGTGACAATAGAGAGTGCCCAGTGTTTGTTTAAGATTATCGGGTTGGCCAAGGAAGAGTTCCCTAGGTTGCCGGAGTTTCAAGATAAAGAGGTTTTTAGGTTAGAGCAAACAATATTAAAACAAATGTTGAGCCTGACTACTTTTGCGGTTTCTTGGGATGAGACAAGATATATTTTAAATGGGATCCTTTTTAAACTAAGTAAAAACACATTAACCCTTGTAGCCACAGACGGGAAGAGGTTGGCGATTGCGGAACGTAAGTTAACGCACGAAATAGGAAAAGATCTACATATTATTATTCCCATCAAAACCATTCAAGAGCTTAATCGCAATCTTAATGAGGATGGAGAACTCTCGTTGATTTTAGGTAATAATCAAGCCCTTTTTGATTTGGGGGAGGTGGTCATTATTTCTCGTTTAATTGAAGGGGAGTTTCCAGATTATCGCCAAGTGGTGCCACCCGTATCCGAGAATAAAATGGGGATTAACCGGGGCGAGTTTTTGTTGGCTGTTAAAAGAGCGGCTTTATTATCCACCCCGGATTACCAGGCGGTGAAGTTAGAGGTATTTAAGGACAAGTTGGTAATTTCTAAATCTACCCCGGATATAGGGGAATCGCGGGAGGAGGTTGCCGTTGATTATCGCGGCAAAGAACTGGTGATCGGGTTCAATCCTAATTATTTAAGCGATGTTTTAAAAAACCTTGCTAATGAAAAAATAGAGCTGGAATTAACCGACAGTGATAAGCCGGCGGTAATCAGGGTAGAGGGGTACCTTTATATTGTCTTACCTATGCGGCTGGGTTAGTGATGGAGATTATTAAAGAGACGATCTTAACAGTAATGCAGGAGTTGTCGGATAAAAAAAGCGCCCCTGCTAAGCATAACCCACAGGCCTGGCTAGAAAACATCTTGACAAAAAAGGAATTAAGACATATAAAGGTAAATTATTTTAAACCTGGAGTATTAGCCTTATTAGTAGATTCTTCTACTTGGCTTTACCAATTAAATTTAAAAAAAGAGCAAATTTTAGAATCCCTGCGTCAGGACGGCCATGATGTAGGAGATATCCGTTTTTATATTGGAGAAATAGTATGCCCAAAAAAGCAGTCCAAACCAAGAAAAACCGGGGCTTAAATCCGGAGACGGCCAAACCCAAGGTTTACGACGCTACCACGATCCAGGTTTTAGGGGGAATAGAGGCAGTTCGGCTTAGGCCAGCAATGTATATTGGCGACACCTCTAGCCGCGGCTTACACCACTTGGTTTATGAAGTGGTAGACAATAGTGTGGATGAGAGCCTGGCAGGCCAATGTGATTCGATCGAGATCGTTGTGCACCATGATAATAGTATTAGCGTCACGGATAACGGTCGGGGTATACCCGTTGATATGCACAAGACAGAGAAAAAGCCGGCGGTAGAAGTAGCTTTAACTACGCTGCACGCCGGAGGCAAATTTGATCACCGGGTGTATAAAGTTTCCGGAGGGTTGCACGGGGTGGGGGTCAGCGTGGTCAATGCGCTTTCGGACTGGTTAGAAGTCGAGGTTAAAAGAGATGGTAAGATTTACCACCAGCGTTATGAACGGGGCAAAACCGTTTCTAAATTAACGGTAATCGGCAAAAGTAACAGCACCGGCACTAAGGTTACCTTTAAACCGGACCGCACTATTTTTAGTAAAATAGAGTTTTCCTACGATACGCTGTCGCAACGCTTAAGGGAACTGGCCTTTTTGAATAAGGGGCTGAAGATTAAAATTGAGGATGAGCGCAGCGAAAAAAAGGCGGTTTTTGAGTTTGCCGGCGGGGTAGTGTCTTTTGTAGAATACTTAAATAAAAATAAGAACCCCCTGCATAATAAAGTAGTTTATTTCCAGAAGACCCAGGATGACGTGATGATGGAGGTCGCCCTGCAATATAATGATGGTTATGCGGAAACGCTTTTTTCTTTTGCCAATAACATTAATACTATAGAGGGTGGAACGCACCTCTCGGGTTTTAAATCCGCCTTAACCCGGGCGATTAATCAATATGCCAAGGTCAAAAACTTACTCAAAGGGGATGTAGCTATTGCCGGAGAGGATGTGCGCGAGGGCTTAACCGCAGTAGTCAGCGTTAAGGTTCCCAATCCGCAGTTTGAAGGCCAGACTAAAACTAAGCTCGGAAATTCCGAGGTAGAAGGATTAGTGGCGTCTGCCAGCCTGGATTCCTTGGCCGGTTACTTTGAAGAGAACCCTTCGGTTGCCAATAAGATTATTGACAAGGTTATTGTTGCCTCGCGCGCCAGAGAGGCTGCGCGTAAAGCCAGAGAGCTTACGCGTAGAAAAGGGGCCTTAGAAGGCGCGGGCTTACCGGGTAAATTAGCGGATTGTTCCGAGAGAGACCCGGCTTTATGCGAACTGTATATTGTGGAGGGGGATAGTGCCGGAGGCTGCTGGGATGGAGATACTGAGGTAGCATTGATTGACGGTAGAAACATTTCATTTAAAGATTTGGTAGAAGAGAATAGGCAGGGCAGGCAAAACTTTTGTTATACTATTTTAGACAACGGTCATATTGGCATCGCGCCGATATTAAATCCCAGAGTTACCAAAGAAAACGCCAGAGTAATTAAAATTGTTTTGGATAACGGAGAGGAACTAAGATGTACGCCGGATCATTTATTTAGGTTAGCCGACGGTACCTATATACCCGCCGCCAAATTAACAACCAAGTATAGCCTTGCCCCCCTTTATAGAAAGCTATCAAAAAAAGAAGGTAATTGTAGCTTGGATGGGTACGAGATGGTTTTTGACCCTAAATCTCAGAAATGGATCTATACTAATGTGTTAGCGGATATTTACAATCTGCAAAACAAGGTTTATTCTGCTGCCGAAGGCGGACATCGGCACCATATAGATTTTGATAAATTTAACAATAACCCGACGAATATCAAGCGTCTGCCTTACGACCAGCATATGGATTTTCACTATAAGCATTTAGGGTATACCTTACATCGTCCGGAGGTAAAAGTAAAAGCTATAGAGCGGAAACGAACAGCCGCTTACAGAGAAAAAGCCCGCTGCAAGACTCTTGAGAAAAGAGAGTTGTTGAGTAAAAATGCTAAAAGGCAATGGGTAAATGTTGCTTATAAAGAATATATGACTGGTAAATTTTTAGATTTTTACCGTTCCAATGCCGCCTACCGGCAAGCCAATGCGCAGTTACTTAATACAGCGCAAAAAAGATACTGGGCCCAGGAAGAGAATAGGGCGCAACAGGCCAGTAGGGTCAAGCAATATTTTATCAAAAACCCAGAGGCAAAAAAAATCTTGGCTCAGATGGCGCAGCAAGAATGGTCAAATCCTAGCCTTGTTGCCTGGCGCAGGGAAAAAACAAAAGAGCAGTGGGATGAGAATTTCAGAGAGAAAAGAAAAATTGCATACAACCGAGTTTATTTAAATTCAAGCCTCGCCTTTGCAAAAGAAACTCTTGAATGCTACGGTAGTATTGACTTATATGATGAAGCGCGGCGCTCGTTGCATAAAAGAAATACCAATTTACTAAAATTAAATACATTGGTGGGTCGTTTCTTTGGAGGGGATAAGGGTATATTGATGGAGGCAGTCAGGAATTATAACCACAAAATTAATTATATTGAAAAAATAAAAGAAAGAGTTGCTGTTTATGATATAGAAGTACCGAATACACATAATTTCGCATTAGCTTCCGGTATCTTTGTGCATAATAGTGCAAAACAGGGCCGTGATCGCAGATTCCAGGCTATACTACCGATTAAAGGCAAGATCTTGAATGTAGAAAAGGCGCGCATGGATAAAGTTCTTTCCAATGAAGAGATTCGCACCATTATTACTGCTTTAGGCACAGGCGTGGGGGAGGAGTTTGATGTTACTAAGTTACGTTACCATAAATTAATTCTGATGGCAGATGCCGATATTGACGGCTCACATATCCGTACCCTTTTGTTGACCCTATTATATAGGAAAATGCATAAGTTGGTGGAGGACGGATATGTTTATATTGCACAACCCCCGCTTTATAAAATTAAACGCGGGCAACGCGAAGAGTATATTCAGACCGAACAACAGATGAATGATCTGATTTTAGATTTGGGCCGTGAGGGCCATAGGCTGATGCGCCTAAAAGATAAAACCAGCTTTACGGATAACCAGTTTAAGGAACTACTTTACCAATTAGTCGAATTGGAAAAGATAGGCAAGAATTTAGATAAAAAGGGAGTAGATTTAACAAAATACCTCTATTTAAGACATCAAAAGACCAAAAAAATGCCAATTTATAGGGTTAAAGTGGATGGAAAAGAGTATTTTGTCTATTCTGACAAGGAATTAGCCAGTCTGACTGACAAGGAGAGTAAGGATATTGAGCCTGATATTCTTGAGCTATTTGAGGCGCAGGATATTGAGCAAATAGTAGCCAAGATTGAAAAGTTAGGTTTAGATATTAATACTTTTAGCGAAGATGTATTGGGCCAAAAAGAGGCTTCTAAGAGCAAGGAAGAGAAAAAGCCTAAGCCGCTCTATAGGGTGCTTAACGAAAATGAACACAAGGACCTGATGAGCTTAAAAGAGATCTTGGCTTATATTAAAGAAGTAGCTACCAAGGGTATGCATATTCAAAGATATAAAGGCTTAGGCGAGATGAATCCGCAGCAGCTTTGGGAGACTACGATGGATCCTCAAAAGAGGACTATCTTGCAAGTGATCCTAGAGGATGCGGTAGAGACTGATAAGATGTTTACGGTTTTGATGGGGGATCAGGTTGAGCCACGCCGGGAGTTCATTGAGAATTATGCCCATCAGGTAAAGAATCTAGATGTATAATTTCGTTAAGTGCGTTTAGGGATATAAAGACCTAAACGACATCAACGAGCCAAACGGATATGTACACGCGTAACGAGAAAATAATCCCTATTCATATTGAAGATGAAGTCAAGGATTCGTATTTAAATTACGCTATGAGCGTAATTGTTGGGCGCGCCCTGCCTGATGTGCGCGACGGCTTAAAGCCGGTGCACCGCAGGATCCTTTATGCCATGCAGGAACTGAGCCTCGATCACTCCAAGCCCTACAAGAAATGCGCGCGTATCGTCGGAGAGGTGCTCGGGAAATATCATCCGCACGGGGATGTAGCAGTCTATGATACCTTAGTCAGGATGGCCCAGGACTTTTCTTTACGCTATCCTTTGGTGGATGGTCAGGGTAACTTTGGATCAGTGGATGGGGATGCTGCTGCTGCCATGCGTTATACTGAGGCGCGGCTTGCGGCAATTTCCGAGGAGATACTCGCAGATATCGATAAGGAAACGGTAAATTTTGGGCCGAATTTTGATTCCTCTCTCAAGGAGCCGCTTTTACTGCCGGCAACACTGCCGAATTTGTTGGTCAATGGTTCAAGCGGGATAGCCGTAGGTATGGCTACGAATATTCCGCCGCATAATTTAAATGAAGTGGCGGATGCAATCATCTATCTTTTGGGCCACCCTGAAGCAGAGCTTAAAGACCTGATGCGTTATGTGAAAGGCCCGGACTTTCCTACAGGCGGGATTATCTGCGGCAAGAATGGCATTAAGGAGGCCTATGCTACTGGCAGGGGGAAACTGTTAGTACGCGCTCGGGCTGCTATTGAACATCAGAAAAACGGTAAGGATTTAATCATTATTACCGAAATCCCCTACCAGGTACAAAAATCCAGCTTAATCGAGGCAATCGCTGCCTTGGTTGATGATAAGAAAATAGAAGGTATCTCTGACATCCGTGATGAATCCGATAAAGACGGAATGCGTATTGTTGTGGAGCTTAAGCGTGACGCAGAATCCCAGATTGTCTTAAATCAGCTTTTCAAACATACGCAATTAGAAGGCACTTTTGGGATTATTATGCTGTCCTTGGTTGAGAATCGGCCGCGGGTCTTAAATTTGCGCCAGATGCTTGATTATTATATCGAGCACCGCAAAGTGATTATCCGCCGGCGTACGCAGTTTGAGTTGGATAAGGCATTAAAGAGAACGCATATCTTAGAAGGTTTAAAGATCGCCCTCAAATTCATCGATCGTATTATTAAAACAATCAAGACCTCAAAAAACACCGAACAAGCCAAAGAACGGCTGATCAAGGAGTTTGAGCTATCCGAAATCCAGTCCCAGGCGATTTTAGAGATGCAGCTGCAGCGCCTGACTGCCTTAGAGCGCGATAAAATTGACGCTGAGTATATGGAGCTGCTGAAAAAGATCGAGCTCTGCCGGGCGATACTTGCCTCGGAGAAAAAGATCGAGGGGATTATTAAGGAGGAGTTAGAGGCTTTAAAGAAAAAGTACGGGGACAGCCGGCGCACAGATATCGTAGGAGAAGTAGAAGAACTGGAGGTTGAAGATTTAATTGCCGAAGAAGATGTTGTAGTGACTATTAGCCACGGTGGCTATATCAAGCGTCTGCCGGTAAGCGCTTATCGTAAGCAGAAGCGCGGGGGAGTAGGCGCAAGCGGCGCGGAGGTCAAAGAAGAGGATTTTATCGAACATCTTTTTGTCGCCTCAACCAAAGATTACCTACTGATTTTTACCGATAAAGGCCAGGTGCATTGGTTAAAGGTTTATGAGATTCCCCAGGCTAGCCGGGTTTCCAAGGGCAAGGCGATCATTAATCTTTTAGAGATGGAGGTGGGTTATAAAATTAGTTCCACTATTCCGGTAAAAGAATTTTTAGCGGATAAATATTTGGTGATGGCTACCAAGAATGGCCAGATTAAAAAAACCAAGCTTGATGCTTATGGTAATCCGCGTAAAGGCGGGATTATCGGGATTACTTTGGATAAGGCAGACGAGTTGATCGGCGTGGAACTCACCGACGGTAAACAGGAACTGCTTATCGGGACCAGGCAGGGCAAGGCGATCAGATTTTTAGAAGATAAGGTGCGCGATATGGGCAGGCAGGCAGGAGGGGTGCGAGCAATCTCTTTGGCTAAAAAAGATGAGGTTATTGATATGGTGGTTGCCAGGCAGGGGTCCGCTATCCTTACCGTAACCGAGCTGGGCTTTGCCAAACGCACCACTATAGAAGAATACAGGCTGACCAGCCGGGGCGGTAAAGGCGTAATTAATATCAAGGTTACTGATAAAAACGGTGAAGCAGTTAAATTAAAAACGGTGGGCGACAAAGACGAATTAATGGTGATTACCCAAAACGGAATGTTCCTGCGTTGCGCGATCAAGGATATCCGGGAAACCGGCCGTTCTGCCCAAGGCGTGCGTTTGATTAAGCTGCAGGATAAAGATCGAGTTTCCTGTGTTGCTCCGGTAATTGCCGAAGAGGAAGAATGATTCCGACCCTGTCGTCCCCCGCATTCGCACTACGTGCTTCTGCGGGGTCCCGCAGAAAGCCGAAGGCTGGATGCGGGATAGCCTGGTCTAGGACACCCCACTGATCACGCCTATGGCGGATTCCGCCAACGGCGGAAAGGCAGGGCGAGAATAGGCTAAAAAGATGTACTATGTTTATATAGTGCGGAGCATGAAAGATGATAAGCATTATATAGGTTATACCAATAACATCGAAAGAAGATTACAGGAGCATAACAGGGGTAAGTCGAAATCTGTTAAACATAGAGGACCGTTTGAATTGGTCTATCATGAGGGATATGTAGCAAAAATAGAAGCGGTTAGAAGAGAGAAGCAGATAAAGAGTTATAAAGGCGGTGAGGTCTTTAGAAAATTGTTAGCCTCGACCCTGTCGTCTAGCCTGGTCTAGGACAAGAGCTTTTCAAGCTCTCGACACGGGTTCAAATCCCGTCAGGGTCATTAAATAAAGTTTGTAATAGTTGCTCCCCCACCAACTAAACGCTACGCAGTTTTCTGCGAAATCTGCTTGCAGTTGATGGGGTTAATTCGCGCATATAACTTACATTCACTGTTGTTCCGTAAGTTATGCGCTCATTAAAATGTGCGGAATAGTCGGCTATATCGGAGAAAGATCAGCCCAACCTATACTGCTGAATGGCCTGAAGCGCTTGGAGTATCGTGGTTACGACTCCAGCGGTATGGCGCTTATCCTTTCTAATAAAAAAACCATATCTATCCGCAAATCGTCAGGTAAAATCAGCGCTTTAGAGAAGTTGCTCAAGAAAAAACCACTTTCCGGCAGCGTCGGTATTGCCCATACTAGATGGGCGACGCACGGAGCCGCTACCCAGTATAATGCCCACCCCCATGATGACTGTAATGGCGAGGTTGTCGTAGTGCATAACGGCATTATCGAAAATTACGAGTCGATCAAAAATAACTTGATTAAAGAAGGACACTCTTTTAAAAGCCAGACCGATACAGAGGTTATTGTTCATCTCATTGAAAAATTCTATAAAGATATTCCCTTGGAAGAAGCAGTGCGCAAATCCATTAAATTACTGGTCGGCTCTTATGCTATTGGAGTGATTTCTAGCAGGGAGCCAGGTAAGCTGGTGGGGGTGCGTTCCGGAAGCCCTTTGGTAGTGGGTCTGAGTAAGGCAGAAAATTTTTTAGCCTCGGATGTGCCTGCTATTTTAGAGTTCACCAAAGAAATCATTTTCCTGGATGAAGATGAAATTGCGGTTTTATATAAAGATAAATACCAAATTCTAAACGAAAACGGTAAGCCGGTGGTTAAAAAGGTTAACCGGATTACCTGGGATATCGCCCAGGCTCAGAAACAAGGGTATAAACATTTTATGCTTAAAGAAATTAATGAGCAGCCGAAAATAATTTCTAGCCTGCTGAGGGCCCGTATTTGGGAAGAAACCAATAATATTATTTTCGAAGAGCAAAGGATAACGCAAGAGAAGCTAAAAAGCATCAATAAGATTGCTATCGTTGCCTGCGGCACTGCTTATCACGCTGGATTGGTGGGCAAATATATTATTGAATCGATTTGCGGCCTGCCGGTTTTTGTGGATGTTTCTAGTGAATTTCGCTATCGCAGCCTGCTTATCGACCAGGATACTTTGGTTATTGCGATTAGCCAGTCTGGGGAAACTGCTGATACTCTTGCCGGCATAAGGGAGGCGAGAAAACGCGGGGCAGTGGTTTTATCTATATGTAATGTTTTAGGCTCAACCATGACCCGGGAATCCGACGGAGTAATTTATACTCATGCCGGACCGGAGATCGGGGTGGCCTCGACTAAGGCCTATACTGCCCAGCTAACCGCGCTCTATCTGATTGCTTTTTATTTAACAGAGATCAGGGGGATCCTCAGCAGCACAAAAATTAGTAAATACCTGGAGTACTTAAAGGAGGTTCCCCGTAAACAAGAGATCATTCTAAAAGGGCAAGGTACAATCGCTAGCCTTGCCCGTAGGCATTCCCACTTTGGGTCTTTTCTTTATTTAGGCCGCAACATTAATTTCCCCACTGCCTTAGAAGGCGCGCTGAAGCTGAAGGAAATTTCTTATATTCCGGCAGAAGGCTATGCTGCCGGGGAGATGAAGCATGGCCCCATCGCGCTGATTGACGAATACCGCGCTGTAGTTTGCATTGCCGTCGAGTCTAAGGTTTATGATAAGATGTTTTCTAATATACAGGAGATCCACAGCCGGCACGGCAAGATTATTGCCGTAGCTACAGAGGGTGATCAAAATATCCGGGAATTAACCAAGGAAGTGATTTATATTCCTGCAATAGATGAGTTGTTTTCCCCGCTTTTAACAGTCTTACCCCTGCAGCTTCTGGCTTACCATATTGCTACAAAACGAGGTTGTGATGTGGATCAACCCAGGAATTTAGCTAAATCAGTTACAGTAGAGTAGATTTATGGACCATCAGATATCAGTCGTCAGTCTTTAGCTGATGGCTGATGGCTGAAAGCTGATAGCTTGTATGTTATATATAGTTTCCACCCCCATAGGTAATCTAAAAGACATCACTTTACGCGCATTAGAAATCTTAAAATCTGTTGCCCTGATTGCCTGCGAAGACACCCGCCACACTAAGATTCTGCTTGATCATTACGGGGTCAAAACCCCCACCACCAGTTATTTTCAGCACAACCGGATCACCAAGGGAGAATATATCATCAGGCGTTTAAAAGACGGCCATGATGTAGCCCTGGTTTCTGATGCCGGCACCCCCGGCATACTTGATCCCGGCTATCACCTGATTAATTTAGCAATTAAAAATAATATCGCTATAACTGCTATTCCTGGCCCTGCTGCTTTTGTGAATGCCCTGGTTTTATCCGGGAAACCCAGCCATGAATTTATCTTTGTCGGGTTCCTGCCCAATCGTAGCATAGCCCGAAAAAATCGGTTAAAGAAATTAGTGGGTTTAAAGATGACCATTATTTTTTATGAATCTTGCCACAGGATACTGGACAGCTTAGGTGGCATTTTGGAAGTTATGGGTGACCGAGAAATTGTAGTGGCCAGAGAGCTAACAAAGAAATTTGAAGAGATAAGCCGCGATAAAGTAAGTAATATAATTAGGCATTTTACTGAAACCAAGCCAAAAGGCGAATTTGTAGTTATAATCTAAACATCCTTCCTAAAGAAACCGCTTTCTCAAAACCCCTAATATAGCCTTGAACCTTACCTAAATATAATACATACTCTTATATACTTATTACAAGTAGATTAATTGGCTGATAAACTAAATAAGCGTATGTCTGAATTGAAAAATAACAAAACCTTTAAACTCATCTCTCTTGCCATCTGTTTTTGTTTTCTCTTTGAGCAGACCGGCTTTGCCCAGACTGCCTTAGAGCTTAATCTTGCAGCTGCCTTTAGCAACCGGCTTTCAAACACCTTCTCCCAGCCCCAAGATAAGTTCCGTCCTTTACACCTGCGTTATCTAGACTATGATGCTCTAAGCAATAACTTTAAGCTCTTGCTAGACAGAGGAGACTCAAAGAACTTACGAACTGAAGAACTTCAGAACACCACTAAGCTTCTCATGGAGTATTTCTACATCGGTCTAAGACTCCCTAACTCAAGCTTCTGGGTCAACTTAAGGCCTGACTCAGCGGATAAGACCATTGACCCATACTTAGCCCAAACCGACCTTGGTAAGGTGCTCCTTGAAGCAGATGTCCAGCTTAAAAAAGACACTGCCAGCTATACCTCATCTCAAACCCCTACAGGCAAGGAGTACTGGAATAAGCTCTACCAAAAAGCAGAGCAGCTCTTTGGCAACCAAGAGGTAACCATCCCTACCTTAACCAGGCCCTGGATTGTCCCTGCTGAGATCATCTTAAGGGAATCCCAAAGTGATGCCTATATCTACAAGGCTACTTTAAAAGTAATGCTTGAGGAGGACTACCTTAAAGACTCAGCCACCTACAACTTCAAGGATCCCAGGCTAAAAGCCTTAAACCAATACTCAAGCCAATTAATCAGAGAGCTGATCATCCCTAAGCTAAACAAAGAGGTTAACTCCTCTAAAAAGTACTCTAACTTAAGACAGGCCTACTACTCTTTAATCCTTGCCCAGTGGTTTAAGTCTAGATTCAAGGGAGGGTCCTTACAAGGGACAATCCCTACCTTGATTGACTCCTATGACCTAACCAGCCTTACCTCCAAGACTCCTTGGTCTAAAGACACCTACTTTAAACAATACCAGAAATCCTTTAAAGACGGTGAATATAACATTAAAGAACAAGTCTCCACCCCCTATGGCCAGGCAATCAGGAGCTATGTGAGCGGGGGGATTATTTGTGATACAGGAGCCATTCAAAATGCTTTGCAAGCAGGTAAAAAGATAGCAGGACCTCCTTTGAATGTAACTGCAGAAGCAAGAAAATCATCTGGTTGGTTTAAATCTAAATTCCTCCTTCCGCTTATTTTTACAGTAGGAATTTCTACGGCCACACTAAGCGCCCAGGAAATAAAACCGCAAGAAAGGATAAACAGTCTGGAAGTTCCCGAACTCGTGGTAGGAGATAATAGTAAGGTTAGTGAGTTAGCCAAAAATCGTGATGTAGAAGGGCTCTTGCAGGTTGTTACGTCAGATTCTACTAATAAGCTAGTTGCTCAGCAGGCATTTCAGGCTATTCAATATATGGCTGTTGTGGGCAATTGCGATAATTTGGAGGAATATTTAAGGGTAATTAACGCTATCCGGCAAATTTGCGCAGGTAGTAAAACTGCTTCTTGGATTACGCCTGAGACCGTAGCTATTCTTGAAAGTATTCTTAAGACGGATGATTTACAAGCCACAAGCGATTCGGTTTCCGCTGAAACAATCTACTTTTCGTCTGTTGCAGCACTGCGAGAAATATTTTATAGAAGAAGCGAATTGATCAATCCCGCTTCTTTAGCGCGTATGGTGATTGACCTGCCAGACAATTTGTATTACAGACCTTGGCCGCATTATGAAGTCTATACCAGTCCAACTTTTCAATTTAAGATTAAACAATATCAAACATCTCTTGCTGATCGTTATTCCATTGCATTATCAGTTTACAGGCTTTTAACGCAGGTCGTAGGCAGGGGGCCGGAGCTAAAAGAAACTGATATTGCAAAGGCTTTAGATTTTATAATGGCAGAAAGGTCGAAATTCCAGGAAAGAGTAATAATTGGTAAGGGAATTACCGTTATCAATATTAATGGAGAGGATTTTAACATGGCCCCCATGCTTGTACGCGAGCAGATAACAGGAGCCGATAGTATAAAATCGTTTAAAGCTGGACGAGATAGTATAGAGGATATTTTAGAGGCTATCGCTAATAGCAAAGGACCTTTAACCATTTATTTCGGTATGCACGGGACAAGAAGAGGTGTATATCCACTGCTCTATTACGATAAAGATAATACTCTAGGGCCAAACGATATTTATCTTGCTCTTAGCAAAAGAGGCAATTTAAAAGAGGTAAATCTTTTGTTTGAGCCATGTCTTTCTTACAAGTTTGCTCAAATAGTTATGGATGGTCTTGTATGGTGGAGGCCGGAGAGCGAAAGTTTGCCTGTAGCCCTAACATCCAGTAGTATTAATAGCGTCGCGTATGAAGATATTTTTGGGAGCCCTATAATTGAAGGCGCATTAAGGGGAATGCCAATGATTCAGTTTAGTAATCAACTATATCCAATTACGGGAAGCGATTTGTTGAACATAGAAAGCAAGATGTCGGATGGCGATAGAAGGATATTTAATATTAACGACCCCGCAATACTTGTGCCTATTACAAGAGAAAGCCTGAAGCATTTGGAAGAGATATTTAATGTACAGCTTAATGATGACGATCCTGCTAATTTCGAGATAGGAGAACTGTGGCAGAAAATTTTAGAAAACCCGCCAAAAGCTCCTTTATCTCCGCAAATACCCATCTCCGCAGGTTTAAATTTCCTGTTTCTCTTTGGCGGGACGGCAAAAAGAAAAGACAAAGGAGAATCCTTTTTAATTCCTCTTAAGAATAAAGGTGGTTCATTATCTACGACGAACCTTTCTTTGGCAGTTGGTTCTAAAGAGCAGGTTATAACCGAATTGCAACGGCTAGCTTATCAGATAACAAAAGGTTTTCAAGAAGAGAATTTCCGCGAGAATATGGGTTTGATCATAGGGATAAAAAAAGGCAGTCACTACCAAATTACCAGATTGATTCCAATCACTGAATTTGAAGAAAGCACCACCCCTGACTTTTTAATACCGAGCCGTACCCAAATAATCGGGGTTATTAAAAATGAGCTTCAGAGAGAAGAAAAAATCCTGGGTGAGTACCATAATCACTCTGTCGAAAGGTTGCGTAGTTACCAGAGGCCTGGCCCTAGCGCAGCGGATGTAATAGGCCAAGATTTAAATATTCCTAGATACGAGAGTCGAATCGTAGATGATCGCCTGGGATTAGTTCTTGAGCCAGAGGTTGACAGCTCAATGACCATGGATCAAATTGCGAATTTTGATCCCGCTCAAGGTAAAGTGGTTTTATATGCCTATATTACACCAAATAAAGGCTTAACTGCGAAAATCATTGACGCAGGCCACATTTATTTAGACAGCCTTCTTAAAAAAGACGAATCGATAGAAGCCACCAGTTTACCGGAAGCAAAAGTAGCCCTAAAGCCGCGAGAGAATAGTTTGCATTTTATTTTTGATTATCACCGTACTCGCGCTCTTTCTCCTGAAAGATTCAATGAAGGGATAAAATCCGCTGATATTATATTAATAGAAGAACCAGGACATTTTGATCGAATTTATAACGCGGTTTCTCAAGGATTGTTTACTCCGAAAGATGCGCTTGTTCAGCTAAAACAGGAAGGGCTTATTTTTGTGTCTGATGAGGCAATTTTAGTTCTTCTGAATGCGATTTATAAATCCGGAAAAATCATTCTGGGGGAATCTATTACTGATCATAGTATTGAGGAGAAATTTACAAGGATAAGTGAAAATTTAAATCCTCAATTCACTCAGGCACTGGTCACCGGCGATTTAAAAGGAGCAATAGCAATATATAGGCAGATAGTATCTGGATTAGGAGAGATTATTGTGTATAACGATAAAACCCTCCTTAAACAAATAGCGCAAGTAAAATTAGTACGTCCCAATGTAAGTATATTAGTGGTAAGAGGTAGAAGCCATACGGCTCCTTATATTTTATTAAAGAAGGGAGTCTCGGAGGCGGATATATCTAGGGAATTCTTAGGCGAAGAAGGGATGTTTGCGTATAGTCTTGATGACGCTTTAAAGAGAAAGATTGCCTTTCAGGATTTAGGCCTAATGCCTATTAGAGAGTTAACAGATTTAGAATTTCTACAGGCAATGGTTTCTGTGATATTAATCAATTCTTTAACTGAAGAGCAAAAAGCAAATATAAATTTTGGCGCCTTGAATACTATTGCAAAGAAGATAAATAGTCTCGATCAGCTTACGGCGTTGAGCGAAGAAATGCAGAGGAATCCGCCAACAAATAGGGATAAGTTTGGTAAAAATGTGCACCGTTGGCTCTTAGGCGCCGGGTTGGCAACTCGTGATGAACTTTCTGGGGCACTTGGAATCCCTTTAGAATATTTCCCCGAAGTGCCTAAAGGGCAACTGCCGATTAAGAAAGAGTCAGGCTTTTTAAAAAACCAGGACTCTCCTGAACTACTAATAAATGAGATTCTTGATTTGGCCAGGGTGATTCAACTTGCCCATCGTATGTCACGTGGTTTTAGTGAAGAGGAAGCCAAGTTTGTTATAGAGGCTGGTAAACGACTTAAACAGCTTTTAATTGAAGCAGAAAAATTAGGAAGTGATCCGTGGATAACTCCCACAAGTGAAAAAAGCTTTGAGGAAGGAGATGTGGTATTTGATAAGCAAACGGGGAAATTGCTTGTTTATCGAGGCTACAGTATTCATAAAGCAGTTACTTTTCCTATGGAGGGGGAAAGCAAAGAAGAATACCTGAGTCGTACAAAAGATTTGCAAGAGGATATTGCGCTTCAATTCGCTGGGGTAGGCGATACTACATATTCTGGTCGGAATACCAAGTATACAGATATCCATAGGTATAAGATCTTAAGGTTCATCGAGGACGTAGAGCATGAAATAGTTGATGATACCTCTGGCGCTATTGGAAAAGGTCCGGCGTTTGAGAAAAGAAACTCAGTAGAAACTACGCCACTTACCTCAGCCCAGCTTGAACTTTTGCGCAAGAAGCTTGAACAGCTGAAAGCAAAAGTCTCCAAGGTAATGTTTAACGTCCAGGCACAAGCTGATATTGACCGGGTAATTGAAAGATTGAAAACCCTTTTGGAAAGCAATAAGATCAGGGTCTTTAAAGGGATCGTCAATGGCAAAGAGGATTACTTGCTTGCTTTTGCCAACCATAACCAAATTAATCTGATGGCGGATATGTTTTCTTTTCCGTTTGCCGGATACCTTGATGAGATTCTCTTTCATGAAGGCTGGACTGCTACATTCGGAGAAGGTTCCTACCAAGCACACCGTAAGATAATTTATGACCTGCAGTATCAGATATTTAGCGAAGATAACCCCTTAGGACGCGAATTGCGCAGCTACATCAACAGTCGCGCATCTTCTATAACAGACAGAGGTAGACAATATGTTACCATTTCAGCAGAAGAGTTAAAAGATAAATACCTAAAAGATATACCTGCGCAGCAAAATGGTGCCTTGTTATCGGACGAGTATTCTATCCTGAATGGGCTTTCAGGTTTTAATTCCCGAGGACTCACAGAGAGAGGAAAGGAAATGCTGAAAGTTATCTTACAGGCGAATCCCGACTTCGTGAGGGTTGTCGATTTGGGTTTTGGCTCAGGTTTTGCGTTAGGAAATATATGGGAAGCGGTGCAAGAGTATAGAGCCAAGGGGGTATTTAAAGGAAGCGCTGAATTAGATGGAGAAGGCCTTAGTCCCATTGCTTCCCGTTTTTGTCTTAAAAAAGGGTACAGGCAGGTAAAGGCTATTATTAAAGAAGCTCTGCGGAATAATCCGCAGGAAGAACTAGTCGGGCTCGAAGAATTTATTAACGAGAGTTTAACATTTCTGCCAAAATGGCAACCGTTTTCTGGCCTCATCGGTAAACAATTTAAAGACTTAAACACTGAAGAAATAATTTCAGTCTTGAATCTTAAGCTCACTGCCCCCAAGATAGCGCTTATACTTCTGTTGCAACTTCAAAGTAAAGGGTATGACATTTTTGAGATTCATGATCAGCCATTTATCAGCCACCAGTATATTGATACCTTTTTAGGGCCAGGAAAGGCGTTTAATCCCGGAAAAGAGTATGACTTTATTTGGGAAAATTACGGTTCAATCTACTACTCCTCAACGAATGACCCTGTAGGGTCAATGAAAAAGGCGCTTTCTTTGTTAAGCAAAAAAGGAGTTCTTTTTATTGAGTATTTTCCGCAGCGCTATTTTAATTCGCTCAGTTCCGGAGCGTGGTCGGAAGGTTTTATTGGAATAAGAATAGGCGCCAGCTTGCTCGCTATCAGAAAAGACAGCAACCACTATCAAAACTTAAAAGGTCTGTTAGATAAAGCAAAGAATCCACTTAAAGATATCTACGGGCTTGATAATTTCGCAGTTTTGCTTGAGGCGTTGGGCAAGGGGCAAAATGATAATCTCTGGCAAGAAAAATTGTCCAATATCTTTTTGCAGGTGGGAGTTATAGAGACTCTTGGCTCTAGCCGTATTTCGCCTAAAGAGCGGAAGAAATGGGTTGATGATTTTAAATTAGCCATTCTTGCCCTGCCAGTTGAATATCAAAATAAGATTATTAGCCTATGCGAGCTCGATAATAGCGCAATAGAACGAATAAGGGCTATAGTTCAGCAAAGACTAGGAGGAACATATCAGTCAAGTATTGATATTTCACAAGAAGTAGAAGAAGCCTTAAAAGAAGAAGGTATAGATATAGATGGTTTGCGAAAAGGTATTATTTCAAACTGGCTAAGCAACCTAGATCCTGATTTTAATCTTAAACTATCCAAACTAAACCTACTTATTGATTATTTTATGTTGCAATGCTTCCCTGATGATGTACCTGTTTACCGTAGCGTAAATAGAGAATTCGCCGGTTTACCCGGAGATAACAGTGGCAATAGGTCAGATTGGGTTTGTGGAGAAAATGGATTTTCTGGAGCAAAAATATATTTTGGCAGCGATAAAGTACCCGATAGGAATAGGGTAATTATTAAATCTGACATTGGCCATTTAAGAGATAAGGGCACTATATTATATGATAAAATTAGCAATCTAATGAATACCATTAGCCTTGTTCATTTTAACTCAACAGAGCGAGTTGATTTTCAGGTGGTGTATGGAGCGGAATCAACAGACACCGGAGAGCAGCGCTCTGTAAAATTAATCTTAGAGAGCCTGGGTATTCCCCAGGGAGTAGCAATTAGCCTTTCTGGTCTTGGAGAACTTAATGCGCGGGCTTTTTCTCAGGCGATGGAAGAAAAGTTGTTATCTTGGCAGGATAATTATCTTGTGCTCGCCGGCTTAAGCAGTTTCTTTGAGAGCGTTGATACTCATTCTTCGATTGTTGAAGAGAGAATTTTTGAACATATAAAAAATCAAGCAGGAGTACTTTCTGATAGAGAAGATTATTACGTAGCTTTTAAAGAAGCGCTTAGAAATGCGATCATCTGGGGTAACCGAGGTAGGGCGGATGAGCTTGTTATATTAAAATGGGGCTATGAAAATGGGAAGCTGTGGATTGATATAATGGATGAGGGTTTTCCGTGGTTTGACCCCGCAGAATCGATTGCCGCCCCCCCTAATATCCATCCCATATATTTTTCAGGCAAGACAGCTTTTTCTAAGCCCTTAGGAACATCATTGTCGCCAGAAGAGGATCAGGGATTAATTGAGCAATATGTTTCTGCTGACTCGATTAAGGTATTATCGGGAGGGCAAAAACTTTTTGGGCGGCCTATTCTCAAAGAAGCCGAGGTGGGATTGGCGCAGGGCAAAAGTATTAGATTAGAATTTCCGGTTTCTCCATCTCAGCGCCTTAGGGAAAGAGAGTCCTCTGGAGGCATTGACCCTTCGACAGGCTCAGGATCGATTCCTGCAGGAGTGAACCCCGGAGGCATTGACTTCCATGCCTTGCCCATCGTCACCGAATCGATCATCCATCTTAAGGCAACCATGACCAATATGCCCTTAGGCAGCTTTAGAAATTTCAACCTATCTCAGGAAATAGCCGATATCGAAAGGATGCTGAACTCTGGCATCACCCCCTCAAGTGAAAGAATCAAAGAATACATTCAGGCCTCCTGTGTCAAAGGAGCCAAGGCAGAGGATTTAGAGAAAGTGCTCCTCTGCATTGCCAGTATCTTAAGAAAAGAGGAAGAGGAGTGCTGTAGTACGGATCCTATACTAAAAGATATTCTGGTAGTGCTTGAATCAACCAGCACTCCCCAACAATTAAAAGAAATATTTCTACCAAGCTAAATAAAAAGAGACGCCTCCTGCCTTTTAAAGGTTTATCAGCCAAAAAAGGAAATCCAAAACAGGCGTCTCTTTTTCTATAATAAACAACTATTTTTCTAATATTATCATTGACCCGTTATATTCACCTTAACAGGCAGCGGGTCCTGTTCCGCCAAACTTTGTGGCGGACCACCCGTTTACCTCCAGTAATACATCAATTCATATTGTGCGTAAATAGTCATTTTTTCTATTGACAGGGAGGGTTTGAGATGGTATATTTATAAAAATTAATCAACCTTTAAGCCGGTTCGAGCGAAGCCGGGAAGGTGGGTAATAAAATGAGTTATAGTAAAAATTTAAAGACCCAACTGCAAAAGAAATAGGCAGTTGGGATTTTTTTTAACTAATCCGATGAAAGAAAAAGCCAAGATATTAGATAAAGACACTGTATCGCGCACAATTCTACGCATTGCCCACGAAGTGTTAGAAAAAAACAAAGGAACGGAAAATCTTTGTTTGCTTGGCATAAGAAGCCGGGGGGTATATCTAGCGCAGCGGATAGCGGCATGCATCAAAAAGATTGAAGATAAAGAAGTTCCTGTGGGGGTGTTAGATATTACGCTTTACCGTGATGACCTGACTTTGATCGCCAATCAACCGGTGGTGCATAAAACCGAGATTAATTTTGATATCACCGCTAAGACGATTGTTTTGGTCGATGATGTCTTGTACACAGGTAGAACTATCCGTTCAGCCTTAGACGCCTTAATTGACTTTGGCCGGCCTAAATCAATACAGCTAGCCGTATTAGTAGATCGGGGACACCGTGAATTGCCGATCCGCGCGGATTTTGTAGGTAAGAACATACCTACTGCCCAGAATGAGACTATAGAGGTGCGTCTGGAAGAGGTAGATGGCAGAGATGAAGTAGTTATTGTAGGGAAGGATTAACCAAGTTATGTCCTGGACCAGAAAAGATCTTTTAGGATTAGAGGAATTAAATAAGGATGAGATTGAATTAATCTTGGATACGGTCGAGTCTTTTAAAGAGGTTTCCACGCGTGAAATAAAAAAAGTGCCGGCCTTACGTGGGAAAACCGTGGTAAATTTGTTTTACGAGCCCTCTACCAGGACAAGGGTTTCTTTTGAGGTAGCGGCCAAAAGGCTTTCTGCCGACGTAATTAATATTGCCGTGGAGACCTCCAGCGTTAAAAAGGGGGAAACCTTAAGCGATACCGGAAGAAACATCGAGGCTTTAAAGGCAGACATTATTGTAGTCAGGCATAATTGTTCCGGAGCAGCGGCAATGTTAGCGCGTAATCTGAAAATCAGCGTAGTGAATGCCGGAGATGGCTGGCATGAACACCCTACCCAGGCGTTATTGGATATATTTACCTTAAAGGAAAAATTAGGCAGGATAAAGGGGCTGAAGGTAACTATCGTCGGAGATATCGCGCATTCGCGCGTGGCTCGTTCTAATATCTGGGGGCTGACGAAATTAGGGGCCCAGGTAACGGTTTGCGCCCCCAGGATGCTTATTCCCGTGGGTATCGAAGAAATGGGGGCACAAGTTACAGAGGATATAGAGGATGCTTTGCGTCAGGCAGACGCAGTAAATGTCTTAAGGATGCAGTTTGAGCGCGATATAGAGGGAGCCTTCCCTGAGCAATTAGAGTATTTTAAGCAATTCGGAATTACCCGGGAAAGATTAGAGAAGGCCAAAAAGGATATTATCGTGATGCACCCCGGCCCAATTAATAGAGGGATCGAGATGTCTAGTGAGGTAGCGGATGGCGCCAATTCCGTAATTTTGGAGCAGGTAACTAATGGAATCGCAGTAAGAATGGCGATACTTTTTCTAGTCGCGCAAGCAAACGAGAAAACAAAGAGAGATGAAAATCCTGATTAAAAACGGCAGGGTGATTGACCCGGCTAATAATATCGACGATATAAGAGATATTCTGATTGAGGATACTAAGATATCTCAAGTAGCCAAGGGGATCAAAAATGGCTGTCAGCAGATAATTGATGCCAAGGATAAAATCATTATTCCTGGTTTAGTAGATATGCATGTGCATTTAAGGGAGCCGGGAAGAGAGGATAAAGAAACGATTGCCACAGGCACAAGAGCAGCCTTAAAAGGAGGGGTGACTACTGTTTTGGCTATGCCTAATACCAATCCGAGCATAGATTCCGTAGAGTCAGGCAGATTATTAAAGAAGATTATTGACAAAAGCGCATTAGCGAACGTTCTAATCTGTGGGACGATTACTAAAGGCCGTAAAGGCCAAGAGCTTTCGGATATAGCTGGCTTAAAAAAGGAAGGCGCGGTTGCTATTTCAGATGACGGAGCATCCGTTGATAATATCGAACTTATGTCTGAGGCTCTTAAGAAAGCCAAAGAGGCAGGGATGCTTGTTATCTGTCATTGCGAAGATAAGGTTTTAGCTAACCAGGGAGTAGTAAACTTGGGTATAATGTCTACGCGCCTGGGCTTAAGGGGGATCTCGCGGGAATCCGAACATAAAAGAGTAGAGCGGGATATTCAATTAGCCCAAAAAATAGATACGCCTATTCATATCGCCCACATCAGTTGCCGGGAGTCTGTAGAAATAATCAGCCAGGCCAAGAAGAATGGTGTGAAGATTAGCGCAGAGACTGCGCCGCATTATTTTAGCCTGAGCGAGGAGGCGCTTATCGGTTATGATACCAATATGAAGATGAACCCACCGCTCAGGACTAAAGATGATCTAGAGGTGATTAAGCAGGGCTTAAAGGACGGGACGATAGATGTGATTGCTTCTGATCATGCTCCGCATACTGAGAGCGAAAAAGAGATTGAATTTGAACGCGCCGAGTTCGGGGTGATTGGCCTAGAAACTATATTGGCAATAAGTATTAGAGAGTTAGTAGAAAACGGGTTATTAAACTGGAGTGATCTGGTAAGAAAAATCTCGCTTCAACCAGCCAGGATCTTAGGGATAGATAAAGGAAGTTTAGGGGTAGGTAAAGAAGCGGACCTGGCGGTATTTTCTCCTGATAGTGAATGGTGCGTGGAGAAGGCCGGATTAGTTTCAAAGTCGAAAAATTCCGCTTTCTTGGGCAGAAAACTTAAAGCAAGAGTAGAGTATACTATTTGTTCCGGAAAGATTGCTTATGGCATTAAGAATATTAAATAAACACAACTAGATAAGCTAAAATGGAATTTATTGCTGATTTTCACGTCCACTCTAAATATTCACGTGCTACCTCGCGCGATATGAATGTAGAGCATATTGCGGAGTGGGCGAAATTAAAAGGGATCACGCTGATGGGCACAGGTGATTTTACCCATCACCTCTGGCTTGAAGAATTAAAACACAGTTTAGAAGACTTAGGGAATGGTTTATTTAAGTATCGGGATGTTTACTTCATGCTCACAGTAGAGATTAGCAGCATCTATTCTAAAAATGGAAAGACCTATCGTATCCACAACCTGATTTTTAGCCCCTCTTTTAAAACCACGGATAAGATTAACGCGACTTTAAGCCGTTGCGGAAATTTAGCGTCGGATGGCCGGCCGATATTAGGGATGGATGCCGAAGAGTTAGCGCGGATCGTCTTTGATATTGACGAGAACTGTATGGTGGTTCCCGGACATATCTGGACACCCTGGTTCAGCCTTTTTGGCTCAATGTCCGGTTTTGACCGTATCACGGATTGTTTTGGGAAACAGACAGACAAAATATTTGCCTTAGAAACCGGCCTCTCCAGCGATCCGGCAATGAATTGGCGGCTAAGCGCGCTGGACAGATTCAGCCTGATTTCTAATAGCGATTCACATTCGCCGGCGAAGATCGGCCGTGAGGCAAATGTTTTTGATTGCTCCTTTGACTATAAAACTATCCGCGAGGTTTTACAGAAGAAAGATAAAAACAGGTTTTTGTATACTATTGAATTTTTCCCTGAGGAGGGTAAGTATCATTTTGACGGCCATCGTTTATGTGGCATTAGATGGTCTCCAAAAGAGACCAGGCAGAATAACGGCCGCTGCCCCAAATGCGGTAAGCCAGTAACCGTAGGGGTAATGAATCGCATAGAACAACTGGCTGATCGGCCGCAAGGATATGTTCCGTCCGGGGCTATCCCCTATAAAAATCTTATTCCTTTAGATGAAATTATTGCCGATTCCCGGGGCGTATCTAAAATTTCTGTGGTTGTGGAAAGAGAATATCGCAGCCTGATAGCCAAGTTCAAAACAGAGCTTGCTATTATGCTTAAGTTATCTGCAGATGAGTTAAGGAAAGGCTTGTCTGCTCGTTTGGCAGAAGGTATACTTAGGGTGCGCCAAGGCAAGGTTAATATTAAACCGGGCTTTGACGGAGAATATGGGGTGATCTCCGCTTTTGACCCAAGCATAAAAGAAGATAAAAAAGAGCAGCAGTTGAACTTGTTTTAATTAACATATTCTAAAATGGGCACTTAAGGTTAGAGAGGAATCGTAAAAGATGAATTTTGCTTTTAACAACATCAAATTTAAAAAACACGAAACAGAAAACTGGTTAGTAGTAATCGGAGACGCGACCAATAACTCTGATAAAAGCTATAGCTCTGCACTATTTAGGGTAACCCTGTTTACGAAAAATACACCCATAGGCCATACTAATTTTACTGTAAACGGCTTCTCTTCTGGTCAGACCAGGACTTTTGAAGTAGAGTTTTATGATTTAGATTATAAATTACTCAGCTCAAAACTAAGGTGTGAAATTTTCGCTGAACACGCCTATTAAATCAAGTCCGGGTCTTGTAAGTACTTGTTAAATCGAGTGTTACGAATGAATAAGTTGCCCGATATTTCTGATATTAAGCAGGATTGCGCCTGTGGCCCAACGGATAGGGCACCAGCCTCCGGAGCTGGTTGTGACAGTTCGATTCTGTCCAGGCGCATAAGTCCGGGTCTTGTAACATACTGATATCAAAAGAGTTAAATAAAATGCGGAAACGTACAATAGCGGTAATAGGTGGACGTAATTGTAATAACAAAGTGGAACAGATTGCCCTAAATTTAGGCAAAAATCTATCAAAAGTGGCTGACATTTTAATTTCAGGTGGGTTAAGTGGAACAATGAAGGCGGTTTGCCAGGGTTTTAAGATTGGAAATGGCCTAACTATAGGTATTATACCAGGTTACAATAAAGATGATGCTAACGAATATGTGGATATTGTGATTCCTACAGGCTTAGGTTTGGCGAGAAATGTTTTAGTGGTTAAGAGCGCTGACATCGTAGTCGCGCTCCCAGGGGGAGCAGGGACGCTTTCTGAAATCGCCTATTGCCTACAGTTTGGCATACCGGTAATTAGTCTTAAGTCCTGGGACATACCGGGAGTGATTAAAACAGGAACCATTAAGGGGGTAATTGATAAGATAGAACAACTTTTCCCGCGAAATGCGGGATCCCGCATAATGCGAGAAAAGAGGAGTAAGGCATGAAAGCAATTCTAATGTTGGAAGATGGAAAGATTTTCCCAGGTTTGGCAATTGCCGGACTCGGGGAAGCCGTAGGAGAAGTAATTTTTAATACTGCGGTAGTGGGTTATCAGGAGATGCTCACTGATCCGGCTAACGCCAACAAGATTCTGGTGCTCACATATCCTTTAATTGGTAATTATGGGGTAGCTCCTAAATTCAATGAATCCAGAAATATGTGGCTTTCCGGTTTAGTAATTAAAGAAAATTCGCGTATAGTATCTAATTGGCAGGCAAAGTCCAGTTTGATTGATCTGCTTAAGGAAAAAAAGCTGCCTGTATTGAATGCAGCTGATACGCGTACGATCACCGTACATTTAAGGCAAAAAGGCCAAATGGTGGGGATCATTTCTACCCGTACGACTGATCCAAAAGCACTATCCTCTAAGATAGCTGATTTCAAAAGGAAGGTAGGCCCGAGTCTCCTGCCTAAAATTTCGCTGAATAAAATTTCACCTTTCGCTAAAAACAAGGCAAGGAAAAAAAGGATTGCTATCTTGGATTTAGGGATAACCACCTCTATTTTGAGGCAGTTACAGGCATTAGATTTTTCCCTCTCCATCCTGCCTTATAATACCTTAGCCCAGGATATTATGCGCCTTAAGCCGCATGGATTAGTTATCTCTAATGGCCCAGAGGAGGACCCGGGCTTAAAAGATGTAGTATTAAACCTTAAGCCCCTGATTGGTTGCTTGCCTATTTTGGGCATATCTACCGGCCATCAGGTTTTAGCCATGGCTTTAGGGGCTAAGATAACCAAGATGAGGCTAGGCCATCATGGCGTAAACTACCCCATGCATAATCCTAAAAGTTTTAAAGGAGAGATCACCGTACAGAATCATTCCTGGGTGGTGGATACAGAATCGCTGAATAGGGTAAAGGAAATCAGGATAACAGGATATAATCTGAATGATCGCAGCGTAGAAGAGATAGAAAGCAAAAAGTTAAAGCTGCTCGGCGTGCAGTATTATCCGCTCAGTCCGGGCTTTAATCAGGTAAACGAGGTATTTAAGCGATTTTCTAAAATGTTAACCAAGGAGTAATGAATGCCAAGACGCAAAGATATTAAAAAAATACTGATGATTGGTTCCGGGCCGATAATTATTGGTCAGGCCTGCGAATTTGACTATTCCGGATCACAGGCTTGCAAGGCTTTAAGAGAGGAAGGTTATTTCACTATTCTTATCAATTCTAATCCCGCTACAATTATGACTGATCCCGGGATGGCAGATGTTACTTATATCGAGCCATTAAATGTGGAGATGATCACCAAGATTATTGCTAAGGAGCGCCCGGATGCTATTTTGCCTACCTTGGGGGGGCAGACAGGGTTAAACCTAGCTTTTTTCTTGATGAAGGAAGGGATCTTGAAGAAGTACGGAGTTGAATCTATCGGAGCCTCGGTAAGTGCTATCTCTTGCGCTGAAGACCGGAAACTTTTTAAAAAAGCGATGCAGGAGATCGGAGTGGATCTTCCTAGGAGCGGGATCGCTACCTCGATAGCAGAGGGAATGAAGATCGGGTTGAATATAGGATTTCCTTTGATTTTACGACCTGCCTATTGCTTAGGGGGAAGCGGTGGTTCTATAGCGTATAATAAAGAAGAGCTAGAGAAATACCTGGCCAAAGGTTTGGAGACCAGCCCGGTGCATCAGGTTTTAGTTGAGCAATCGGTTTTAGGCTGGAAGGAGATTGAGTTTGAAGTAATGCGTGATTGCGCAGACAATGTGATTATGATTACTTCTATGGAGAATGTGGATCCGATGGGGGTGCATACTGGCGACAGTATGGTCGTAGCACCAGCACAAACCCTCACTGCCGAAGAATACAATAATTTTGTATATCTATCAAAAAAGATTATCCGCCGCATCGGCATATCCGGCGGAGGGGCTAATATCCAATTCGGCCAAAATCCGCATAACGGCCAGATCGTTATCATTGAGGTTAATCCCCGTCTTTCCCGCTCCTCTGCTTTAGCCTCCAAGGCCACGGGTTTTCCTATTGCCCGCGTAGCGACAAAATTAGCCGTAGGCCTGACCTTGCCGGAGGTGATGAATCAGATTACCGGTAAGACTACCTCTTTTTTTGAACCGACAGTTGACTATTGCGTTTTTAAAATTTGCAGGTTCACCTTTGAAAAATTCCCCCGGGTAGAGAAGACGCTTAATACTTCCATGAAAGCTGTGGGGGAAGCGATGTCTATCGGAAGAAATTTTAAAGAAGCCCTGCAGAAAGGGATCCGCTCTATCGAGATCTCCCGTTTTGGGCTTGGCGCAGACGGCAGGGATAAGATTAGTGATGAGGCGCTTAAGACTCCCAGCAATGCACTGCTCAAGGAGATTAAGGATAAAATCCGCATTCCCAACGACGAGAGAATATTTTATATGAGGTACGCACTAAAGGCGGGGTTATCAATTGATGAAGTATACCATATCTCTAAAATTGACCGTTGGTTTATCGATAATATCAAAGAGTTGATTGAGTTAGAAGATAAGTTAAAAGGTTACAAGAATAGCCAGGCCAACGAAGAATTAAAGGTCCCCGTTGAGTTGCTTGAGGAAGCTAAGCGAAATGGTTTCTCTGACCGGCAGCTTGCTTATCTTTTAAACTCCAAGGAGGATCTAGTAAGAAAGGCCCGTAAAAAACAGGGTGTTATGGCGGTATATAAGTTAGTAGATACCTGCGCCGGAGAATTTACTGCCAAACAACCTTATTTTTATTCTACTTATGAAACTCAGGATGAGGCCCGGCCGAGCAAGAATAAGAAAGTTGTCATATTAGGCGGTGGCCCCAACCGTATTGGCCAGGGTATTGAATTCGATTATTGCTGCTGTCACGCTGCCTATGCCTTAAAAGAAGAGGGTATCGATAGTATCATGGTCAACTGTAATCCAGAAACCGTCTCCACTGACTATGATACCTCGGATAGGCTGTATTTTGAGCCGGTGACCATTGAAGATGTCTTAAATATTATCGAACTTGAGAAACCGCTTGGTGTAATTGTGCAATTTGGCGGGCAGACCCCGCTTAATCTGGCAGTAGCCTTGCGTGATGCCGGAGTAAATATTTTAGGTACCAGCGCCGAAAATATTGATATAGCCGAAGACCGCAAGCGTTTTAAACAGATGCTGAATAAATTAAATCTGCTTCAGCCGGAAAATGGCACTGCTTTTGAATTTAATGAGGCAAAAGAGGTAGCTAAGAAAGTAGGTTATCCGGTTTTAGTGCGGCCTTCTTATGTTTTAGGCGGCCGGGCGATGGAGATCGTTTATGAAGAAAGCTCATTAGAAAAATTTATTACCGAGGCAGCCAAGGTTTCCGGTGAGCATCCTGTTTTGATTGACAAATTTTTAGAGGATGCCATTGAGGTAGATGTAGATGTAATCGGTGATGGCTCTGTTTTCGTGATTGGGGGGATTATGGAGCATATCGAGGAAGCGGGGATCCACTCCGGAGATTCGGCGATGGCTCTACCGGCCTACACCCTCTCGCAAAATATCTTAAATAAAATCAGAGAGGCAACTTATAAGATGGCCAAAGAACTAAATCTGGTAGGATTGATGAATATACAGTGTGCGGTTAAAGATGAAAGAGTTTATGTTTTAGAGGTTAACCCTCGGGCTAGCAGGACCGTGCCATTTGTCTCCAAGGTAATCGGTGTGCCTTTAGCCAAATTAGCCACTAAGGTAATGCTAGGCAAGAAATTAAAGGATATAGGTTTTACCCAGGAGATAATCCCCAACCATGTAGCGGTTAAGGAATCGGTATTTCCTTTCAATCGTTTCCCAGGAGCGGATATTATATTGGGCCCGGAGATGAAGTCAACCGGCGAAGTTATGGGTATAGACAGTGATTTTGCCCACGCTTATATCAAAAGTCAGATAGCCGCCGGCCAAAACCTACCGAAAAAAGGAAATGTCTTTATCTCTGTAAGGGATAAGGATAAACGGGCGATAGTCTTTGTTGCCAAACAACTGCAGGATTTAAGCTTTAATATCTATTCAACCCCAGGAACAGCCGCAACTTTAGAGAAGAACGGGATTACAGTAAAGGTCCTTCCGCGGATCTCCGAGGGCAGGCCGAACGTCCTGGACTTGATGAAGGATGGTAAGATCCAATTGGTAATCAATACTCCTTCAGGCAGGATTCCTCGGCAGGATGAGATTAAGATTCGCTCACATGTTATTCGATACAATATCCCTTATACTACAACTATATCTGGAGCCCAGGCAACAGTAAATGGGATCGAGACTATGATCAAAAAGGATCTGAAAGTAATGTCTTTACAGGAATACCATAAAAAAGGCAGGGGCGCAAAAGCCAAAAATGCAAAAGATTAATCTTAGGACTTCTAAAAGGACAGAATTAATCAATATTACTGAGGAAGTTCAAGGCGTTGTTTTAAAAAGCAGGGTAAAAGAGGGGATTTGTTTACTTTTTTGCCCGCATACTACTGCCGGGCTGACGATTAACGAGAATGCCGATCCATCGGTGAAGTCGGATATCCTGCAAACATTGAATAAACTTATACCGGAAGATGCAGGTTATTCCCACCAGGAGGGTAATGCCGATAGCCATGTTAAATCCTCTCTTTTTGGCAGTTCGTTAACGATCTTTATTAAGTCAGGGGAACTGGCTTTTGGTAATTGGCAAGGCATATATTTCTGTGAAGGGGATGGTCCGCGCCAGCGCCAGGTCTGGGTTAATATACTTAAACAGGAGTAGGTAGTAGATAGTATGTAGCATGTAGGGAGAAGGATGCCGGAATTACCCGAAGTAGAAACAATCAAGAGAGAATTAGAAGAGAAGCTGGTTGCCAAAAAAATCACCGATGTAATTGTTAATAACCCTAAGGTTATCAGGGAGCCGCAAAATAAAGATTTTGTAAATCAGTTAAAAGGCGTAACTATTAGACATATTTTACGCAAGGCCAAGCTTTTAATTTTAGAGCTTTCTAATGGTAAGGCTTTGACGATACACCTGAAGATGACCGGTCAATTAATCTATCCGGGAACCGGTAAGAAGAGCCGGGTGAGTTTTCTTTTGTCCGACGGAAAACTTCTGGACTTTAATGATCAGCGCCTCTTTGGCGAGTTGCGGGTGGTAGACGATTGGCATAAGTTAAGATTCATCCAGAGCCTAGGGCCTGAGCTTTCAACATTAAGCCCTAAAAACTTTCAAAAGATGCTTACGGGGAAAAATACACGCATCAAGCCCCTTTTAATGGATCAGGCTTTTATCTCCGGCATCGGCAATCTCTACGCTGCCGAGAGTTTATTCCAGGCCAGGATCAGGCCGGATAGAGCAGCCTCTAATCTTAGTGATAAAGAAAAGCAGGCGTTATTCTTTGCCATCAAGAGGGTCCTCAATGAAGCAATCCGCTGCGGAGGTTCATCTGTAGATGACTATGTCCGGCTCTCGGGGAAAAAGGGGAATTATGCCAGTAAGCATAAAGTTTATGACCGTAAAGGAGAGCCCTGTTTAGTTTGTAAGACAACGATTAAAAGAATTAATCTTGGTGGCAGGGGAACCTATTTTTGCCCTAAATGTCAGAGGTAATAGATGAAATTACGTCTTAAAATCAATGGTTTTCTGATCGTTTTGGCTTTATCATTAATTGTCCTCTTCCCTAAGGTGTTTTTTCGTAAGGCCGGAAACGGTTCTTTAGATCAGATGATTGAGATATCCGGAATTGTTTTGATTCTCTTAGGCCAGCTATTGCGGGCCTCTGCCAGAGGTTTTAAATCAAAATATTCTCGGCAAGGCTTAACCCTCGTTCAAGGTGGCCCTTATTCCTTAGTACGCAACCCGATGTATCTAGGCATACTTTTAATTGGCCTGGGGATTGTTTTGGTTTTATTTGAGTGGTGGGTCGCGGCTCTATTCTTATTAATTTTTGTTGTACGTTACATCCAGCTTATTTTTCAAGAAGAAAGAAAACTTTTAGAGATATTTTCAGAAGAGTATCGGCGTTATATGCAGCGGGTTCCGTGCATCCTGCCTCCTTTAAAGGCGCTCTTTGAGAGGGATGTCAGCGAGTACCTTCCGCTAAGATTTGCCTGGGTTAAAAGAGAGATCGGCACGGTATTCGCAGTGTTATTTATCGTGCTTACTATAGAGTCCTGGGAGGATATCAGTAAATATGGTTTTCCCAGATACTTTATAAGAGAATTCGCTATGATCGGCGTTATTATATTACTGTTAACCGCATTAACCGTATATTTAGATAGGAGAACGGCTTTTAACCAACAGAATGGTACAGAAAAAAGTTAAAATACTTTACCAGAAAAAGCTCAAAGGGAATTATTTCTGCTGTGGGTTAGCAGCTCCTGTTATAGCCAGCCAGGCTAAGCCGGGGCAATTCTTGAATATCAGGATTAATGTCGGGGGGGAACCGTTATTAAGAAGGCCGCTGAGCATCCATCGCATAAAAGGTTCTCATATAGAGATTCTTTATGAGGTATTAGGCCAAGGAACGGAGGCTTTATCTTGGAAGAAACCCGGGGGATATTTAGATGTTATTGGCCCCCTAGGTAACGGCTTTAAATTAGATCGGCAGATTGGAAAACAAGCAATTATTGTAAGCGGCGGTATGGGTGTGGCGCCGTTAACTTTTCTGGCGGAAAAACTTGTGCACAGTTCCCTGCTAAAAACTCACGGAAAGCCTTTGGTTTTATTAGGTGCCAAAACAAAAAAACAGATTTTATGCGAAAAAGAATTTAGAGATTTAACCTGCCAGGTAAAAGTTGCTACTGATGATGGCTCAAAGGGTTTTAAAGGAAAGGTTACTGATTTACTGCGGGGCCTACTGCCGACTATTGACTACAGACTATCTACTATCTATGCCTGCGGACCTAAGCCGATGTTAAAGTCAATCGCGGAAGTTGCTATAAAATATAGTATGCCGGCACAGGTTTCGCTGGAAGAGCACATGGCTTGTGGAATCGGCGCCTGTTTAGGATGCGTTACGAAAACGAAAAGCGGCTATCAGCGGATATGTGTTGAAGGGCCGGTATTTGAGGTAAACCAAGTTCTTTGGTAAAAGACATCCTATAAGAAGTAAAGATAAATTTTAATAGATTTTCAAAGAGCCTGCCTACCGGTCAGGCAGGCAATTGTTCTTTTAAAACTAAATGTAACTAAAGACCCGGGCAGGGTTATAGTCTT
>Ga0208045_1000131_pt1 | contig 35802 bp, 36 predicted proteins | sample PL_2010_200m_FD_184160 | JGI IMG/M metagenome (GOLD analysis project Ga0208045, IMG submission 184160) | Freshwater microbial communities from Powell Lake, British Columbia, Canada to study Microbial Dark Matter (Phase II) - PL_2010_200m... | ecosystem: Environmental > Aquatic > Freshwater >...
TATTCATAGAGTTATTTTAACATTTTTAGTTTATTATCACCTTCGTCGCCGAATTTCGTGCCAGTGAAACTGGCACGCCGCCTTAAATTGTTTCTGGCAAATGACTTTTAAAATATTTTTCAGTTTCCTTGTCTATAAAATAAATATAGACTCCTTTATGTGCCCGAGACAAAAGAACGCGATATACATTTTTCAAATGGCTTAACAATTCAGGATTATTTCGCTTTATTTGTGAATCAAATGAATTTTCTGGAACAGCACGCCATTTACAACTAGCCCGATCATAAACAAGATCATTCCCAAATATAACTCCAATATAATCAAATTCCATGCCTTGTGCTGTATACACAGTCCCGACCTGGTCCATTCCTGATTTATCAATAGCCCACTTCCAAAATTGATTTTTCTTTTCCCAAGGCATTTCAAAATCTCCTATTTTTACATCATTTATTAGGGTTCCATCGGCATTTGGACTACTCCATGACCAACAAAACCCGGCAACGATTCTAGATTTATTATTTGATTCCTGATTTCTTTTTTGTATTTCGTGATACATATCTCTTGGATCATCAAATATACGCAACGACATTTTTGTATCAAACTCAGTTATTTCAGTGTCACGTATCTCCAAAATATGATCTAACCATTGTAAATAAGCATCCGAGCCAGAACATCTGAATTGTGTTTGAAGTTCGAATTCTGCGATGTTAGCATTTTTAATGCCAAGTTTTTGTGCAGCTTCTTTAATTAGCGCAATACTGCCCTGTTCCTTTGGACGTACTATCTGATATTCGTCAATGAAAAATATACTCAATTTAGCTGGTTTTATTAGATCATTAATTTGCGGATCCTTAGATTTAAATTTCGCTGGAACTCCGTAGTCGTTGCTGTCTTTTCTTATCCTATGGGCTTCATCGCAGATTAGAACATCGATTGAATTTTCTGGCTCTCTCGTAAAATTAAAAAAGAATTTAAAAAAATGTTTTGCCCGTGGTCCAACAATATGCCTCAACGTATTTGTAAATGCAGAAGATCCAGTCGCATGCATTACTTTCTTACCCTGGCGTAGTAATTCACCCATTACTTCAAGCGCTATTACAGACTTGCCAGTTCCGGGACCACCTTTAATGATAACTAATGATTTTTCTTTTGTTTTTGTAATTATTTTAACCCTATGCATTATAGAGTTATATGCAGCAATTTGGTCATCAATTAAATTGAATATTTGTTGCTCATTGATCATTTTCGAAGTATGCTCAAGAAGGCGCTTTGACGGACTTACTGGACTACCGGTAAATCGTTCAAACAATAATTTACCTCCGCCACCCTGAAGTTTATCTTTTAAATATCTTGCCAAAACCATTGCATCTTCTTTCCCAAATAAAGGGAATTTCTTGATAGGTTCTGAGAATTTATCAGAAAACAAAACAGAATTATCTTGTTTTGAATAATTGTGTGCATATGTCGAGCCATTAAGCACAGGAGCATTTTTTTCTTCAAAAATCTTTTTAAAATCTTTGAGGTGAAAATAATAACCTTCTACTTGCAAAGACGGGTGCGGTTGCTCCTTCCATGAAGCATACTTAACAAGAACGTTACCTTCACTATCTGACTCTTTGAGCCCATCATTTGACCATTGTTTGAGCTCCAAAATAACAATATTTTCGGTATCATCGACGCTTTTTCCGAATAATAAGACATCTATTCTCTGGGATGAATACGGTAATTCATATTCAAGTAAAATTTTATTATCCTTGAGGTCAGCGTATCTAAATGCTTGATTCAAAATTGGTAATGAATTTTGCCAAGAACGATATTCAGAGGGTGCGGGCTTTCGATTGTAATGCGAAGTGTATTTTTCAGCAGCTCGATCAGCAACGCAATTTTGCATTACATCTTCATTAAATGTTTCAATTGTTCCTTCGTAAAGTATCATAATTTAAAGTAATTTAAGCTCTCTTAAGCTTGAAAATTTATCATTTGTAACAATCACATGGTCAATCAAATCAATCCCGATAATTTTTGAGGCATCTACGAGTTGTCGAGTAAGCGCTATATCCTGTGGTGATGGCTCGGGATCTCCCGATGGGTGATTGTGCGCAACGATACATTGTACAGCATTTGTTAAAATAGCTTTCTTAAAAACCTCTCTTGGATGCACAAGGCTTGCATTAATGGTTCCAGTAGAAACATCTTCAACAATTAGCCTATTTCTAGAATCAAGGTATAAGATTACAAAGTGTTCCTTTTTTTTCAATCCTATTGATTTTTGTAAATAGTTCGCAACCGACTCAGCAGAAGACAGTGATAGTTTTTCGGGAATATTTTCTTTTGTATACCTTTCCGATACGGCTTGAAAAAGTATTAAACCAAAAGCGTTAGATAGGCCAATACCTTTTATTTTTTGTAATTCTTGTATCGTCGCGCCCAAAACCCCGCGTAGACTCTTAAATTCTTTAATTGCCTCTTTAGCCATCTGTTTGCAATCCCGTCGCGGTGTTCCAAGAGTTAAAAGTAATTCCACTATTTCATAGTCCAAAAATCCATCGAGACCTGACTGTAAAAATCTATCCCGAAGTCTTTTCCTATGACCAGCACCTTTATGTGCAATTGCTTTCCCTAGATTATTTTTTATTCCTTCGGGAATCATGACGTTTCTATAATTTATTATATTTCGTATGTTTTCCTTTTGCTTTTTCTACTGGATACTTATCTTCATTTTTTTTGATTTTTTTATCCAACGCATCAAACACATCTATGCTTAAATCGTGGCTCATCAAAAGTACCCAATATAAAACATCTGCTAACTCCTCGCCGATATCAGATTTATTTGTCTTGATATAATTTTCAATTTCCTCCTTACTTTTCCACTGGAAATGCTCCGTAACCTCTGCCGCCTCTAAAACCAAAGACAAAGCTAAATCTTTTGGATTATGAAATTGTTTCCAATCTCGCGCATCTCGAAAAGCTATTATTTTTTGTGTTAATTCATCTATATTTTTCATATTCTTTACATTATACCACCATATCCCACCAGCGAAAAGCCGCGGCCACATAGCCCAAAATTCAAAAAACAGGCGTTTTTGCGCCTGGGTTTTATACTCTCAAACTCGAAACCGCTAAATTTAATGGATTCGAGTTTGAGCCCGACCGTGATTTTTATCACCTCCTTCGGTCGGGCATAAATTATTTAATAAGTACATGTATTTGGGCAGTCTATGGTGGTTTTCCCACTCTTATATCTTTCTCCGCATCGCGGGCAAAGCTTTTTAAACATATTCTCTCCCCAGACGCGCCTGCCCTTCCATTCACATCCCAACGAAAAACATTTGACTTTCACCCGTTTCCACCCATAACCATCCATGCGGAGTTCGTCGTTCTTTCGGAATACTTCCATAATCTCGTTAATTTCAGAAGCTTCCATATCCCGAAAGAGCCACAACAGTTCGTCTACAAACCATTCAAGATTTCTATTCTTGCTCATCATTAACCTCCCCAAAAAATTTTTTTTGAACTAAAAACAGGGTAGCATACTTCAGCCACCTTGTAAATAATTTAGCTCAACGCAAAACCGCAAAAAAACAGGCGTTTTCGCGCCTGGGTTTATTATAAAATCCATGAATTTTTATAATCCGCTTAATTGGTTGTTTAACTCACGTTCAAGCGTCACTGGAAAATCTCGTATAATTCCCTGCTGATCAATTGGCAAAAATGCGCTGAGTTCTGCCTTAAAATTAATTTGTCTCGCGTCTCTAATAATAGAATCTTTAATTGGGCCAAGTTTTTTCTTGTGCTCCGGAGAAAGCATACTCTTTCGCATAATAATATAAAGGTCATAAAAATCACGTGGTTTTTTTCGATTAATAAGAGCATCAAAAATTTTTTCTTCTACAATTTCGGCTTGCGGTAGATGAATAACGGTATAGGTAGGTACAAAATTATTCGCGATACTGTCTATTTCGCCGATAACAGCTCTACCGTTACAAGATGACACATTTATCTCCACGCTAACTGGCGGATATTCAAACATGCGAAAAGTCGCGACGCCGAAATATCCACCGCTCGTAGCGCCGATTTTGTCTCCAATTACAATCTTTATGCCAGCGTGTTCCATCTCCACCAAAACACTGGCAAAAAGCCCCTCAACAAATGGCTTAATATTGTTCTGAGCAACACCGAAAAGAGAAAAATCTAAATCTTCCGAAAAACGCGGGCTACCATAGATAATTCTTAACGCCGTGCCACCTTTAAAAAGCAACCTTTCAGCATCTGGTAATTTATACAACTCTCCTAAAAAAATATGCTGGAAGTATTCCCGGACGACATTTGGGAATATTTCCATTTGGTATTGTTTACTTAATTTTTCGAGTGTTTCTAATGAAATCATTGTAATGTAGATTTAATTATACTAATAAGTTTCACATTGTTGAACAATTTTGCGTAACGCAGTGCTTTTTCCGGATTAATTTTTTCTTTATTAAACCGAGAAATCGGTTTTTGCTTATTTTTAAGCCGTAAATAATTTAAATCTACAAATGCTTTCTCAGCATTCGCAATATTAAAACTTAGACCTTTTTGTTTTTGAATTTCATATCCGGTATACGCGATTTTTTTTATTTTGCGGTAAGAAAAAGCTTTTCCTAACGTTTCAAATCTACGAGTAGCTTTCGTGGTAACTGAAGTAATCTCGTAAACAGTTTCTGGAATAACGCCGTGATACGACAATGCAAATTCTAAGGAAACATATGATGGAGAATAAATTTTATTAGCCACATATAAATCAGGAATTTGTTCATCAGATAGTTTATACAGCCCCCGCTTAACACTGGCAACATATCCCTTTTTCTTTAAACGATAAACTAAAAACTGAGAAGCCATTTTAGACCTGCCCAAAAATCTTTTAACATCAAGTGGTGTAAACAACTTAATGCTTTTTGCCTTCAATTGTCGTTCAAAATCAAGCCATTTCATAAAATTAGCACTTTATGCTAATTTACCAGAACGCTTTAAAAAAGTCAATGCAATGGCGTTTTTTGCGCCTGGGTTTTATGGATATAAAATGCCTTCCGAGATAAAAAACGCCCCCAATCGATCTCTCGACGGGGGCAAGATTCATTTTGTCCGGAAGACAACTGGTTTACACTTCCGCAGCCAGTTTCTCTACGGACATTGGAGCGTCTTTTTCGCGCAAGGCAAGATACCTTTCGATCGCGGCGGCGTGCCTCGGCAGAATCTTTTTTTCCACCAGAAGTTGTGCCATTTCGCCCACGGAGAATGTTTTAATCTTCTCTATTTCGTCGCTGCACTGGCTGATTTCCCCGTCATAATAAGCCGCCTTGTAAACCCTGAAAATGTGGTCGCCAAGGTCAACCTCGAAAATTACGTCTTCGTCTTCGACGGGATACACAACTGCCCCAACTTCTTCATCCAGTTCGCGATAAAGCGCAACATCGGGGGATTCCCATACTTCAACTCTGCCTCCCGGTAGCTTCCACATAGGAGGAAATCGCTCATCCTTGTCCTGAACCAAAAGTATTTTTCCTTCTTCTTTTGGTAACCCGATAATAACCGCAAACACCGTCATACTCTTTTCCACTAGTCATCACATCCTTTCCTTTTTATTTTTAGGTTTTTGTACTGAAATCAGTATGGCATATTTTATTTATTTTGTCAATATTTTTCGAATTCTAGCAATAAATTAAAAACAGGCGTTTTCGCGCCTGGATTTTATTTTTCAAACTTGAAACCGCTAAATTTAACAGATTCAAGTTTGAGCCCGACCGTGATTTTCATCACCTCCTTCGGTCGGGCATAAATTATTCAGCTGACGATTGAGTTGGACAAAATAATGTTGTTATCTCACCCATAAGCCTTGTCTTACATCGCGGGCAAGGCTTTTTAAACATATTCTTTCCCCAGATGCGCTTACCTTTCCATCCGCATTTCGATTTTAAAGTTACACAACACATGACATCCACTCTTTTCCACCCGTAACCATCCATACGAAGTTTGTCGTTCTGCCGGAATACTTTCATAATTTCATTAATCTCGGAAGCTCTCATATCCCGGAAAAGCCACAGCAGCTGGTCCACGAACCAGCTAAGATTTCTTTCTTTGCTCATCGTCAACCTCCCCAAAAATTTTTTTGAACTAAAAACAGGGTAACATACTTTAACCACCCTGTAAATAATTTCGCTCAACGCAAAACCGCAAACTCTATTTCTCTAAATATTTCTTTCCTTTTAACTTATCGGGCAGGAAAGATTCCTTGGAATATTTTTCGTATCCTTTGCCGTAATCCAATTCTTTCATTAATTTTGTTTCCGGATTCCGCAAGCTCAAAGGAACAGGCAGATTGCCAAATTTTTTTACGTCCTCCATTGCTTCCATATAAGCGTCATGAGCGCTTCTGTCTTTTTTGCATCGGCATAAATAAGCTACTCCGTGCGCCAAATTAATGCCGCATTCAGGCAGTCCGATTGTTTCCACTGCCCGGAAAACATCATTTGCCACCACCAAAGCCGTGGGCACGGCTAACCCTATATCCTCCGAGGCAAAAACAACCATTCTTCTGGCTATAAATTTGGGGTCTTCGCCCGAATCAATCATCCGTGCCAAATAATACAAAGCCGCGTCCGGCTGGCTTGCTCTCATACTTTTGATAAAAGCGGAAATGGTATTGTAGTGCTCCTCTCCCTTTTTGTCGTATCTTAAAAACTTTGACTGGAGAGTATTTTTAAAATTCTCTACCGTGATTTTTTTGTAAAGTTCGTTTGTGTTTTCCAGCATGGTTATTGCTTGCCTGGCGTCACCGTTGGCCATGCTAATCAGCCAATCTTCCGCTTTTTCGTCCATTTTCAGCCCGGTTCTTTTAATAATGGCTTTCATATTGTCTTTAGAAAGTTCATTTAAAACAAAAACCCGGCATCGGGAAAGCAAAGGCGATATCACTTCAAAACTCGGATTCTCGGTAGTGGCTCCAATTAAAGTTATCTCTCCTCTTTCAACGTAAGGAAGCAGAAAATCTTGCTGGGATTTGTTAAAGCGATGGATTTCGTCTAAAAATAAAACTTTTGGAACTCCTTGCGAGTCTTCGTCCAATATCTTTCTAATATCTGCCTTCCCGGCCGAAACCGCGGACAATTCGTAAATTCTGGCGTTTAAGCTATTGGCGTATATTTTAGCCAAAGTCGTTTTCCCGGTTCCCGGAGGCCCCCAAAAAATAAAAGAAAATAAATGCTTTTGCTTTATGGCAATATTAAAAGGCTTTCCTTCGCCGACCAGATGCTCCTGCCCGACGAATTCTTCCAGGGTTTTAGGCCTGATTTTTGACGCTAATGGTTCCATAATATTTCAAAAAGGGTTAGGTTCCCCGCTGTTCCGGTTGGCCGCCGCGAATTTGTCGGTACTTGTCCTTGTATTTTTCAATTGTTTCTTCAACTTCCTTATGAGGAATTTCAACCCGCAAAAGGTCAATGGCGTTTACAGTATCGTAAATATCCAACTTGTTTTGCAGTTTGTAAATAGAATCTCGCCATAAAATCGCTTTTTCGTATTCTCCTTTTTTCGCTGCTTCTTTTTCTAATTTTTTCATCATATCAATGAAAGCGTGATATACCCCTTTTTCCGCTCCACCCTTGCCAATCGTCCTATCTTTGAAAGGAATGCGGAGAATTGATCTCTGTTCTTTCATCATTTGCCGAATGCGGCCGGTTCTCTGCCAATTAAAAGCCGTGGAAATGATTTTGGTGTAAAAATCGCGAGCCCTATCAACCTTATCTTTGGGAATATTGGGAATTGCCTCCATAGCCTCCAAAAGCCGCCAAGCGCCAACCTCAATCATTTCTAAACTCCACCAAGGCTTGGCCGATGCCCACCAAAAAGAATCACTGGCCAAAGCCGCATCTATTTTATTTCTTAAAATAGGATATCCGGAAATGTCAGTCGGCACTTTATAAAATTCTCCCAAAACCATATTTAAAAAATCCCACTGGAATTTATGGATAATGTTTTCAGGGTCATCCCATGAAAGAAATTGAATATCGTTTTTAATATCTTCAACGCTGGAAGCCCATGTGGATTTAACCGGTGAAACTTCTTCGTAATTTTTGTAATGTTTGGGGATATCAGAAATTTGAATTAGTTCAAATTCCGGTGCCGCCAAAACATCAAAAAGCATTTTCTCCAAACCCGGCCGATGATGGCCAAACGTTTCTACGTCCATGGCCGTAACCAGATAACGGCCGCTCTTTAAATCATCTTTCATCGCCTCTTTTAGGGTTTCTTCAGAGCGGACAACTGCGCTCATTATCAAATTACTCAATCTCCTCTCGCGGAAAAAAACTAAAAGGTTTGAATCTTCAATTTTATAAACTTTTTTGTAATCAACGTGGCCCGGTTCTCCTCCGCAAGCAATCTCGTCTAAAATAATCCACTTGAATCCCAAATCCTCTAAAATAGGCACGAGTTCTTTTTTATAAGCCATTTCCGGCGGGAAAAATCCTTGCGGCTTATATCCCTCACCCAAATAAAATTTATTAGTTTCGTCGTTAATCTGAATTTGACGAATAATTTCTTTTTCTTCCACCAGTGGCAAAAAAGCGTGGTATTTGGAAGAACTGGTAAATTCCACTCGTTCCTCTTTGCCCAATTCTCTCAATATATCAATAAGGTCTCGATACCCGTATTTATCAAAAAGTTCCAAAAGGCTGCCGTTAATGTTAAAAGTGAGACGGATTTTTTTATTCTTTTTTATGCCGTGAAGTATGGGCCGATAACTTTGAGTAACAATTGCTTCCATTATATCCTCTTGTTGACCCCACGGCTGATAAAAGTGGAGAAAATTAGCCCAATACATGATATTCTATAGCTTTCTTAAACAGCTCAACGTATTCGCGAGCTGATTTGGTCCACGAAAAATCGGCTTTCATAGCCCGTTTTTGAATATCACGCCAGAATTCGGGATAACGATAAGTCTCAATAACTCTTACCATTGCGCCGTAGAAAGCGCGATGGTCAAATTTTTCAAAAACAAAACCGGTACCGATTTTATTCGCGGGATCATAATCCACAACACTATCCGCTAAACCGCCGGTCTTACGAACAATCGGCACCGTGCCGTAACGCATCGCTTCCATTTGGGTTAGACCGGATGGTTCAAAACGCGAGGGAATAATAATGGCGTCGGCACCGGCATAAACCGTATGGCTAAGAACTTCATCATAGCTCAAGTGAATGCCAACTTTTTGAGGATATTTTTTTGCGAGTTCTTGAAAAAAAGTCATAAAATGCCCTTCGCCGGAACCGACAACTACCAATTGCATGTTAAAATTTTCCAGAAGCGGTTCTGCCGCATCCATAAGCAAACCAAATCCTTTTTGATCGGTTAATCTTGAAACAATGCCAAAAAGCGGAACATCGCTGCGAACCGACAAATTAAATTTCTGTTGGAGGACCGACTTGTTTTTTGTTTTTAAGTCCAGCGTTTTTATGCTGTAATGAAATTGAATATCGGAATCGGTCTCGGGATTATAAATATCGGTATCAATACCATTTAAAATACCCGAAAGCCTTGAGCGTCTTTCACTTAAAAGCTCATGCAATCCTTCACCGTATTCAGCTGTGGTAATCTCCTGGCTGTAAGTGGGCGAAACGGTGTTAATGACATCGGCGTACATAATACCCCGCCTCATGAAATTAAGCTTCGAAAGTCTCGGGTCGTTAAAGCCCGGAATCTCTTCTCTGCCTGAATCATAGTCCATCTCGGATACGAAATGATGATCAAACATTGCCTGAAAAAAAAGATTGTGAATGGAAAAAACAGTGGCAATCGCTGAAAGCTTCCGATCTTCTTTGTAAATCGTATGGAAATAATTGGGAATGAGACCGCTTTGCCAATCAGCGGCGATAATCACATCCGGCCGCCAAGATGAGTGTCTTAAAAATTCAGGAGTCGCTCTCGAAAGAAGCGCCCATCTTATTGCGTCATCGGTGTAACCGTAAACGTTTGCCCGTTTTTCGTAATACTCCATGTTTTCAAGAAAGTACGCGATGGTTTCGCCTGAATCATTGTCGTACCTTAAAACATTAGAAATAAAAAGGCCGTGCGGATCTTCTTCCTCGGAAGGCGCCGGTCGCAAATCTTCAAGTTCTAAACGCAGGGGATATTTTTCAAGATCAATTGTGGCATATTTAGGAAGAAAAACGCGAGCGTCGTGACCCAATGCCCGAAGAGCCTTAGGCAAAGAACGCATTACTTCGCCCAATCCGCCAACCTTGATAAAGGGCGCCGCCTCGGAGGCAACAAAAAGAAGCCGCAGTTTCGGTTCTCGTTTAAAAATATTAATCGGCGAAAGAATGTTGACCATGAATGTTATTAATTATAACCTATTTTTATATTATACCACCATATTTTACCAACAACAAAACAGCGGAAGGTTTTAAAGAAACAAAAAACCAGCCGTTTGGCTGATTTTTTATCCTAAATAAATCTTTGTTTAAACACTTACTTAGGGTAAGGGCGGGGAGGTAGAAGCGATGAGCTTCTTTCTCTTGCGAGTCCCGCCACCTTTTTCACTTGCCGTTGTAGGCAAGCCTTCCGCACTTCGGGCACGTTGCGATATGCCCACCGCCGAAGGAGACCAACTTTACGACCACTTCTTCCTTGCAGCTGACACACGTTGTCTTCACGCTTTCCATATCGTCCTCCTTTCTACGAATTTCCCTTTATGAGTAAAAGAATCGAAACGACCGCGAACAAGTAACTTGCTATCTGGTAACAGTTCGGCAGCACCCCCACCCAAAAGAACTTTACAATGGAAGCAAAAACGGGGAACAGCATCGTCGTGGTCATTATTGTCGCCACGCTACCGCCGCTCGTATACGCGCTGATAAAGAAATAATCAGCGAAAAAATATGCGACCCCCACACTAAGCACCAACGTAATAGCGTTTCCGGAAGGCCAAACCGATTGTTGACCGGAAGCCTTCATGGAAAAAGCCAAGATCGCAGCCATTGGAAGCATTGCCAGGTAAAAGTACAGCAGGATGGAAGCGGTTGCATATTTGGCAAGCTTCTGTTCGATAGTTACATTTTGAAATGCATACAAAAACATGGCCGCGCAAGCATACAAAACAGGTTTCATTTTTTCACCTCATTTCTTTCTTATATTTTATTTTTTAGCTTTTCAGCTGTTTGTTCTGAAAAGAGAATAGCACACTTTGGTTGTCTTGTCAATAAGCCTATCCATATAAAAACAGGCGTTTTCGCGCCTGTTTTTTATATAATATGCGTTAAGTGATGATGCTTAACAAATTTTCAACCGTAAAACTTCTTTCGGTTCGGAAATGGTCCACTTTTATATCAGCGAGCTTATTGTACAAGTTTATCCGATATTTTAACAACTCGGGGTAACAACGTTTTAAAGTCTCCATTTTATTCTCATCCAGTAATGGCTTGTATAAATTTCCCCAAATTACCGGCTTTGGGTCAGCAAGGTAAAGATTAATCATTTTTTCTATTATAAATTCCGGAGTTTCCAGATAAACAACCTTAGTGAGTTGTTTAAGTTTTAAAAGCAGTTCCGGCGGCAGATAAATCACGCTGCCGGTCGTATCCACAACCATGTTTTTGTTTTTATCATTCTCAATTTTTCTCAGGCTATCCCCAAGGACTTTAGCCTCAAGCTCAAGATACCGGCGGCTGTTGGCGGCATAACGTTCATCGTATGGTTGGCCCATCCAATGGCTTAAGTTATTGACCCCTTTTCGCCCCAAAACAACCAGCTCAGAACTTAATTCTTTTTCAATCAATTCGTCGCAGGAATATTTTTGATAACCCCTTTCTTTTTCCAGACGCTTGGACCAAAACGACTTTCCCGTCCCGGACATGCCAATAAAAGAAAAAATCATATATTTTAATTAAATAGGCAAAGATAAAAGCGTTGACTTTAATTCGACATAGTTATTTTTAATTTCAATTTTACGTTTGGGATTTTTTGCCAGCTCCGCTATGACTTGGCTATCGTCAACTTCAATTCCGGCATACTTTTTAATCGAGTCCGCGAATTTAACCGGTGAAGCCGTGCTTGTGATGATTTTAGTAAAATCATTTTTTTCGTTTTCGGCCGCTACCCAAGCCACAGCCGTATGCGGGTCCAAAAGATAATTATGTTCGGCATAAACTTTTTTTATGGCGGCGATTGTTTCTAAATCGGAGACTTTTACAACTTTGATTAATTCCTTAAACGCGGCGTGGTTATTATCAAACACTTTCAAGATACGCGCGAAATTGCTCGGATTGCCGATATCCATGGCGGTGGACAGGGTTTGAACAGTCGACTGCGCCTGAAAAGTTCCTGTTTGGTAATATTTATAAACCGAATCGTTTTCATTGTTTACCACCAGAAATTTATTAAACGGCAAACCCATTTTCCGCGCAAAAATACCGGCGCAAACATTGCCAAAATTGCCGCAGGGCACGACAAATTCCATAGTATCTACCGGCATTTGCGCATAAGCGTAAACATAGTAAATTATTTGAGGAATAAGCCTACCAACGCTGATTGAATTAGCAGAAGATAAGTTGAGATTTTTAAATTCGGAATCAACAAAAGCTTTTTTAACCAAAGCTTGACAATCATCAAACACTCCGTCTACTTCAATTGAAAAAACGTTTTCGGAAACCCGCGTCAGCTGTTCTTCCTGTAATTTACTCACCTTTCCTTTAGGATAAAGCACCACCACTTTAATATTGGGCACATTGGCAAAACCGTGCGTCACTGCCCCGCCCGTATCTCCGGAGGTAGCCACTAAAATAACCGCTTTCTTATTTTCCTTTTGTAAAACACGGCTCATGAGCAAGGCCAAAGAACGCGCGGCGATATCTTTAAAGGCCATTGTCGGGCCGTGGAATAATTCTAAAATAAAAAAATTCCCTACTTTCCGTAAGGGAATAGGGAAATTCAACGCTTCATTGACGATTTCTTTTATTTCAGAAAACTCCATTTCGCCTTCCAGCCATTTGCATAACACTTTAAAACCCGCTTCCGGCAAAGAATTATTTTTTAAGTCGCTTATTTCGCTTGAAGAAAATTGTGGAAAAGATTCGGGAAAATACAACCCGCCATCCGGCGCCAAACCGGCAAGCAACGCCTGTTTAAAATCTACTATCGGAGAATTTTGGTTTAAGCTAAAAAATTTCATTTAGCCTTTTAAATTTAATTAGATTTAAGAAAATTTTAAAATATAATTAACTCAAAGTCAATTTACTCCGCTGGTTGGACGACGATAGAACCTGTTTTAACAATATAAACTTGCTTTAAACAATCTACGTTTATAAATATTTTAAATTTCCCCTTACTTTCTTAATAGAGGTTTGTTTCTTTCTTTTAAGAATTTCTTCCAATTCTTCGTTTATTCTTTTAAAACAAGATGGTCCTTCTTTTTCAAAAGTTGTGGCTATTTGAACCGCGTCGGCTCCAGCAAGGAGGAATTCAAACACATCTGTTCCGGATTTAATCCCCCCAACCCCCATAATTGAAACGTTTCCTTTAAAGATTTCATAAAATGCTCTCACGTTTCCGAGAGCAACCGGTTTAATATATTCCCCAGCCAGACCCCCAAAACCTTTTCTTGGTTTTATGACGGGGCTTTCCTTTTCAGGATCAATAATTAAGGTATTCCCAATAGAATTTATACAAGTGATAAAAGAAATATTGTATCGTTTAATCAACTCAGCTACTTTCTTATGATGAGTTAACTCGTAATAAGGTGGGAGTTTTAATCCAAGCGGCTTTTTCCCTAAATTTGAGATACTCTTTAAAACTAATTCTAATTCTTCAAAGTCGTAAGCAATGGCTGGCTTTCCTTCTATGCTTGGACAGGACAAATTTATTTCAATCAAATCAACTCCGCTGGCCTGGAATGCCCTAACCATTTTTTGATAATCATTAACAGAAAAACCGGCAACACTGGCGATGATTGGTTTCTTGTATTTTTTAAGTTCGGCTGAAATTTTAATATATTCTTGATAGCCCAAATTGGGCAATCCCATACTTTGGATTGAGCCCGACGGAATCCTAACATATCTTGGTTCTTCATTCCCCTTTCTTGGTTCAATCGTACAAGATTTCATCATAATAGCGGCAGAGGCAGACCTCGCGATAATATCTAATTCTTCGAAAGTTGAATCGTTCGGGCCTGAAGCGTTTAAAATACAAGATTCTAATTCTATTCCGGCAACCTTAGTCTTTTTCATTAATTTCATTCTACCAAAAAACCGCCCTTAAGGCGATTTTTTGAAATTGGCTCCGCGTCGTGGACGACGCTAGAACCTATTTTATGTATCAGAATAACTATATTTTTATCCCTGATTTAAGATAACTCGGTTTCCAATTAGATTTTATTTCCACCGATAAATGTGCACCGCTATGTACATTGCCAGCATCCCCAGCAAAAAGCCAGCGGACAACAACTCAAAACTTTGTAGCTTCGCCTCTCCGCCTACGGACCAAGCAATATAGTTTATAATCGCGAGAGCGACAATGACACCGACCACATATAGACCTAGAGGATATTTTTTCATAATCCTATTATATCATAAAAAAGTTCTAACGTCTCACTTCCATATACAAAAAACACCAATAAATATTGGTGATTTTTGTTGGCTCTCCGGGTAGGATTCCCGCCTCGACTCGCCTTTGCTCATCGAAGGCGAGGCGGGCGAACCTACAACCTTATCCTTTTAAATATTGAAACCTTAGCTCCGGCGGTAGGATTCGAACCTACAACCATCTCCTTAACAGGGAGCCGCACTGCCGTTGTGCTACGCCGGAGCTAAGATTTCAAATTAAGTTTTTCTTTTTTATAAACCGCCTTCCCGCGGCACTTTTTAAATATTTTTCACGCAACCTTGCTTTCTTTATATCCTTATATTCCTCCCTATAAATTAACGTCCACGGCCTATATCTTTTTGAAAAAGTCGATAAGCCATTATTATGTTCTTCTATTCTTCTTTCTAAATTAGTTGTGCTACCGATATACGTTTTCGAATTATTTAAACTTTTTAAAATATACGTATATGGCATTTTTATACCAGTAAGCCGTTGAGCTATCCGCCTCGACTCGCCTTTGTTCATCGAAGGCGAGGCGGGCCCGTCTCGACTCGCCTTTGTTCATCGAAGGCGAGGCGGGCCCGTCTCGACTCGGTCGATCCGAGGCGGGCCGGGGAATATTTATTTCACTTTATCCGTTTTTCCTTTCTTGTCCAATTTTTTCAGGTGATTTTTTATCTCATCCAAATCACTTTTTATCTGTCTCAAACTCACTGCCTCGCCTCTTATTTCTTCTTCGGTTTTTTCATCCGTTCTTTTTTCTTCTTTGATGCCGCTCAATAAAATCTGGTCGCCGATGAAGAAAGAAACAAAAAGCCCTATTGCCATTAAAATCACAACGCCGATTATTATTGAAACCGGCCCGGTCATAAACGCGAATTCATCGGCGGTTATCCAAATTCCCCGCCACAGCAAAATAATTCCCACGCTTCCAATGAAAGCGTAAATAATCGGCCGGCGTGAAAGCGCACCCCTTATTTTGTCTTCCAATTTATCAAAAAATCTTATTATGCCCATACCCCGTAGTAGAAACTCGACTACGCAAAATAGAGCGAGCCGAAGAATCTTTATTTAATTTAATATGTTTTTATCATAATAATGACTTTATAATTTATCTAAATGATTTTGCGAGGCGAGCTCATGTCGAGTTTTCACTACGGGGCATATTATCTTTATATCCAAAATCGGACAATCAATATTATAAATTTTAAAAGGCTCCCTGTAAAGACGTTCGGGAGCCTTTATTTGTACTGTCTTATGACATCCATTATCCTCCTTTTTATAATTCCGTAACTTTCCCAGTTGTTTATTTCAACAACGGGGACTTCCGGATGCATCTTTTCGTGTTTTTTTACCCATTTCCCTCCGGTGATGGACAAGGGGACAACTGTGTATTTTTTGTCTACTCGGACGACAAAAACATCTATGCCTCTTTCCACATCCGAGTATGAGAGGTTCCCCGGCGGAACAAAACCACGAATAAGCTTTAATTTTTTCAATTCCTCCAAAATTTTCACCGCCAGCATCTCTTTTTGCTTACCGATTTGTCTGGCAAGTAAACTATCCGGGCTTGCTATCTTTCCTTCTATTATTTCGCGCACCGAAAGAAACTTTGCCATTCTTTTCGATATTCTCATTTTTTCCCACTTCCTTTCCATTAAAAATTTTTAACGTTCTATTTCTCCGTGCGCCCACCAGGGCTCGAACCTGGGACCTTCTCCTTAAAAGGGAGCCGCTCTACCAACTGAGCTATGGGCGCAAACAGTTACTCGTTTATTTCTTTTTCTAAATCTTCCAAAAGCTTTTTCGCTTTCGGGCTTATTTTTTTCGGCGTTTTGACTTTTAATTCCACGATCAGATCGCCCCTGCCGAAACCGCCGAATTTAGGCATTCCTTCGCCGCGAATTTTCAAATTGTCTTTTAAATCGAAATCCGCCGGAATTTCCACCCTTAATTTATTGCCCGAAATGGTCGGGATGTCAATCTTTTTATTCAACAATAAATCAACCATCTTAAAATCTTTTTTTATTATCAAATCGTCACCCTGCCTTTTAAAAATCGAGTGCGGCTTAATTTTAATAATCACGTAAAGGTCGCCCTCTTTGGCGCCGCGTTCGCCGGCTTCGCCGCCGCCCTGAATTTTTATAATTTGCCCGTCGGCTATGCCCGAGCGAATTTCTATCGTTAAATTTTTCTCGCCTTTCATTTTTCCGACGCCATGGCAAACCTCGCAAACTTTTTTCGGAATCTGACCAGCGCCAAAACACTTCGGGCAAGCCTTAACTTGCATAATGTCGCCGAAAAAACTTTTGCGGATTTCTTTTATTTCGCCTCTGCCGCCGCAAGTTTCGCATTTTTCAAATCCGGCTTTCGGGTCGTGCCCCAAACCTCCGCATTTTTCGCATTTTATTGAAACCGAATATTTTATTTTTTTCTCCGCTCCGCGGTATGCTTCTTCCAAATCTATTTCTTGGGCTATTTGGATGTCTGCCCCGCCATGATACGAACGGCGTTTCTGCTTTACGCCCATACCTTCAAAAAACGCGTCAAATACGTCGCTTAAATCGCCGAAATCACCGGAAAAATCCATTCTTGCTCCATCTCCGCCAAAAGGATTGCCTTGTCCAAAGTCAAAGCCAAAAGGCTCGTCTTGAGCTCCGCCGAAGGGTCCGCCTTGCGAAAAGTCGAAATCATTAAATCCGCCGCCGGCTTGTTGATTGCCCGAAAACACACGGCCGAACCTGTCGTATTGCGCCCGCTTTTCTTTATTGGACAAAACCTGATATGCTTCGTTTATTTCCTTGAATTTCTTTTCATCGCCGCCCTTGTCTGGATGATATTTATGTGCCAATTTCCGAAAAGCTTTTTTAACGTCTTCTTCCGAAGCGCCCTTATTTATGCCGAGAATTTTATAGTAATCCATAATAGTAAATTCAAAATGTAAATATCAAAATGGAAAATGATAATGTAAAATCTTAAAATTTAATTATTGTTAAAATTTTAAGGCTTAAATAATTTTACAATTTTGAATTGTAATTTTGATTTTTGATTTTTCAATTTTTATTTTAGTATAACGTTTTCCTTGCTTCTTCCTTCGAATATAATCGCGCCGAAACCGAGCGCCAGAAGAGTTTCGTAAAGCAAAAACGAAATAAAAGCGGCAATCAGGCGAATCGGCCAAACAAGGCTTATAATAGTCAAAAATATGAAAATGGCAACTAATATCGGAGTTGAATTTAATATATTTTCCGGCAGTGAATAAAACTTAACCGCCAGAAAATCGTAAATCGTATCAGAAAGTTTACCCTGAAAATTCAGTTGGATTCCCGCAAGACCAGCTGTCTGATTTTTCACCTCTTGAACAGCTTTGCCTGCCAACTCCTCCTTAATTGAATCTGGCAAAACCTTAAGCTGGGGATTGTTTTCAATTTCCCGCATAGCGATGCTTCTTATTGTTTCTTCTGTTGAACCTGTAAGGTTGAACCCGGGCACGATTTTTTCCAATAACCCGCTATCTGTTATCGGCGAAACAACGGCGTTAAACGCGTCGCGCGGAATAAAAAAATCTTTGCCGTTCACATCGATGAAACTCGCGCAAACCACTCCGGCGAATATCGCTATTCCGGCGATTGCCTTAGGCAAAACTTTTTTGCTAATTTTCCAAAATTTTATTTCAAGCGAATTTTCAAGCTCGTTTCTGCCTGCGTAAATTCCGGAAATAAAAAATAAGAAACCCAAGACTGCTCCAACGCCAACCATTACCGATAACCTGTCGTAGAAAAGAACGAAAAACGCCAAGCTTTGGATAAAAACCGCCAAATTAACCATCCATTCTGTTTTAATGAAAAAAACACAGAGCAAAAACACTGCCATAAAGCCGAGCGCCGCCAAAGAAGACAATAAAGGATTATTTCCGCCTCCGCTGACCATAAAAATTTGTAGAAAAAATCCGGATGCGAAAGAAAAGACAACACCAAAAAGCGCCAAAATAATTATTTTGACCATTGAACGGTCGAGCGAAACTCCGTCTGTTGTTGGTAAATCCATATTTATATTATAGCAAAATTATGGCAGGTATCGCTACCTGCCGTAAATTTTTATTGCTGCGGATTTTGATTTTGTTCTTCTCCACCTTCTTTCTTCTGGCCGTACATCATTTGGCCAATTTTTTGGAGTTCCAAGGAAAGCTCTGAGGCGGTCGATTTTATTTCGTCAATATTTTGCGATTGATGAATTGTCGTTTTAAGTTTTTCGGTTTTTTGATTGATAGCATCTTTAAGTTCTACCGGAATTTTGTCGCCGGCTTCACGGACGGATTTTTCCGCCAAATAAACGGTTTGCTCGGCATGATTTTTTGTTTCAGCAAGCTCTTTTTTATTTTTATCTTCTTCCGAGTGCGCCGCCGCTTCTTGTTTGAGTTTTTCGATATCGTCTTTTGAAAGCTGAGTTGAAGCTTCAATGCGGACGGACTGGCTTTTGCCGCTGGCTTTGTCTTTCGCCGAAACGTTTAAAATACCATTAGCGTCTATGTCGAAAGAAACTTCAACCTGCGGAATGCCGCGCGGAGAAGGAGGAATGCCGTCTAAAATGAACTTCGCCAAAGTTTTGTTGTCCGAGGCCATTGTTCGCTCGCCTTGCAAAATATGAATTTCAACCGAAGTCTGATTATCGGCCGCTGTTGAGAAAACTTGCGACTTCTGTGTCGGAATTGTGGTATTTCTTTCAAGAATCGGAGTGGCAACTCCGCCATAGGTTTCAATGCCTAAAGTTAAAGGAGTAACGTCTAAAAGCAAAATGTCTTTCACATCGCCTTGGAAAATTCCAGCTTGAATCGCGGCGCCGGCGGCAACAACTTCATCGGGGTTGATTCCCTTGTGCGGCTCTTTGCCGAAAAACTTTTTAACCGCTTCCTGAATCGCCGGCATTCTTGTTTGGCCTCCAACCATCACAACCTCATCTATGTCTGAAGGTTTGAACCCAGCTTCTTTAATTGTTTTTTTAACTAACTCAATTGAACGTTCTATTTCCGCTTTAACAAGCTCTTCCAATTTTGCGCGGGTGAGTTTCAAAAGAAAATGTTTAGGACCCGAATCGCCGGAAGTGATATAGGGAAGATTTATTTCGGTTTCAAAAACCGTTGAAAGTTCATGTTTGGCGCGCTCGGCCGCTTCTTTTAAACGCTGCAAAGCCAATGGGTCGCTTGAAATATCAATGCCTTCTTGTTTTTTATATTCCAAAATGAGGTATTCTATTATTTTTCTGTCAAAATCGTCGCCGCCCAAATGAGTGTCGCCGCCCGTAGATTTTACTTCAACCGTTTCATCGCCCACTTCCAAAACGGAAATATCAAAAGTTCCGCCTCCGAAATCGTAAACAACAATCTGCTCATTTTTCTGCTTGTTTAAACCATATGCCAAAGCCGCGGCCGTGGGCTCATTGATAATTCTGCGAACTTTCAAACCGGCGATTTCTCCGGCATTTTTGGTCGCCTGCCTTTGGGAATCGTCAAAATAAGCCGGTACGGTGATAACCGCTTCTTCTATTTTTTCTCCGGTTTTCGCTTCGGCATCGGCTTTAAGCTTTGCCAAAACCATGGCCGAAATTTCTTCCGGCTTATACCATCTGTCCGCCATTTTTATCTCCACTCCCCCGGTTGAAGATTTTTGAATATTAAAAGGAAGCCACGACTTGTCGTGCTGAACTTCTTTATCGTCAAAATTGCGACCGATTAATCGCTTAACCGAAAAAATGGTGTTTTTCGGGTTAACCACCGATTGCCTTTTCGCCAACAAACCAACCAAACGCTCGCTTGATTTTGAAATCGCCGTCACCGAAGGCGTGGTGCGATTGCCCTCGCCGTTTTCCAATATTTTCGGCTCGCCCGCTTCAATAATCGCCATCGCCGAATTAGTTGTGCCAAGATCTATTCCTAAAATTTTCATAAAAATATAATCCCAATCTACGAATGTATCCGAATTTTCGAATGGCTACAAAATTATTTTACAACTTTTTCGTATTTATTTGTAGATTCGGATGAATTTGTAGTTTCGGATTGCTTTATTTATTTCGCCACTTTTACCCTTGCCGGCCTTATAAGCTTACCATGGAGAGTGTATCCATTTTCAACTTCTTCAACTATCGTGCCCGGCGCTTTATCAGACTCAACTTCCGCCACCGCTTCTTGAAGACCGGGGTCAAACGGCTGGCCAACCGAAACAATAACCCTTTCCAAACCGCTTAACTTCATTATGTCTTCTAATTGCCGGCGTATCAAATAAAGGCCTTTTTGAGTTTTTGAATCTTCTTCGCCGCCAAGCGTGACCAAGGCCAAATCAAAACTATCCAAAACTGTTATCAAATCTTTCACTATTGCCTCGTTGGCGAATTTAACAATCGCTTCAAACCTCCTTGATTCGTCTCTTTTATAATTTATCAAGTCCGCCTTTGCCCGTTTCCAACCGTCGAGATACTCATCGCGCTGCTTTTCGCAATCGGAAACAGAATTTTGCTCCTCTTTATTTTGAGATTCTTCTTTTATTTCTTCCGCCATGTTTTTACAAATTTAAGAATGCCATTATTTCAAGAATATAGCAAGTTTCCAAAAGACGTCAAGGGTTGTACTGATTGCTTGTTTTATAATAAAATGAAACAATGATAAAACTTTTCAACACTCTCTCGGGGGAAAAAGAGACCTTTAAACCCCTCAAAAGCAAAACCGCCCAGATTTACGCTTGCGGACCGACAGTTTACAATTACGCCCATTTGGGCAATTTAAGAACTTATGTTTTTGAAGATGTTTTGCGCCGCGCGCTTGAAATCAATGGCTATAAAATAAAACAAATAACCAATATCACCGACGTTGAAGATAAAATCATTAAAAAAGCCCAGCAAGAAAAAAAAGAAATTTCGCAGATTACCCGGCCGTATGAAAAAATATTTTTTGAAGATCTTAAAAAACTGAATATTGAAAAAGCCGAACGTTATCCCCGCGCCACCGAGCACATAAAAGAAATGATAAGTCTTATTTCCGTTTTGGTGAAAAAAGGATTTGCGTATCAAGGCGAAGACAAATCTATTTATTTTAAAATTTCAAAGTTTAAAAATTATGGAAAGCTTTCGGGGTTGAAAAAACGCCAGATACCTGCCTGCCGGCAGGCAGGAAAATCGGTTAGTAGAATAGACAGCGATGAATATAAAAAGGACAACGCCCAAGATTTTGTTTTATGGAAATCGGCAAAGTCAAACGAACCCTCATGGTCTTCGCCGTGGGGCGCGGGCAGGCCGGGCTGGCATATTGAATGTTCGGCGATGAGTATGAAATATCTCGGAAAGACTTTCGACATCCACGCCGGCGGGGTGGACTTGATATTCCCACACCATGAAAACGAAATCGCTCAATCCGAAGCCGCCACCGGAAAAAAATTCAGCCGGTTCTGGATTCACGGCGAGCACTTATTGGTTGACGGCGAAAAAATGTCAAAATCGCTCGGCAATATTTTTACGCTTCGCGACCTGGAAAAAAGAGGTTTTAATCTTTTAGCCTTCCGATATCTGCTTCTTGGAACGCACTATAGAAAAAAATTGAATTTCACCTGGCAATCGCTTAAAGCCGCGCAAAATGCGCTTAATAATCTTTATGAATTTTTCCGCACGTCCGACAAATCCGCATCAATCAACCAAAATCAGCATAAATCAGCGCTAATAAAATATGAAAAAATATTTTTAACCGCCATAAACGACGATTTAAACACTCCCAAAACGCTCTCAATTATGTGGAAGATAATTAAAGAAAAAAATTTATCGGGCGGAGAAAAAAGAAGGTTGTTAATCAGTTTTGACAAGGTTTTAGGGCTGGGATTAAAAGACGCAAAACCCGAAAAAACAGTCGAAGTACCGCAAAAAATAAAGGATTTGGCCCAAAAGCGGGAATTGTTAAGGAATAATAAACAGTTTATCCAGTCAGACGCCTTGCGGAAACAAATAGAAAAGTTAGGATACCTTATAGAAGACACAATTTCAGGATCTAAAATCCTGAAAAAGCCATGAGTTTTGAGTGGTGAGTTATGAATTTTTATAAAAGGTCATTTCTCAATACTCAATACTCATTACTAATTTGATGGACATCAAATTGCCGCCGCAAGACGTAGAAGCCGAACGCTCGGTTTTAGGAGCGTTAATGTTAGACAAAGAAGCCATCATCAAAGTGGCCGATTTAATAAAACCTTCCGATTTTTACCAGCCGGCCCACGCCAAAATCTTTGACGCGATTTTTGAACTCTTTGAGAAAGGAGAGCCTATAGACGTTTTGAGCGTCAATAAAAAACTTAAAGACAATAATGAATTGAACGCAGTCGGTGGCTCAAGCTATCTCACCGAAATTATCAATTCCGTTCCAACCGCCAGCCACATAGCTTATTACGCCAAAATCATCCGCCAAAAAAAAGTGCTCCGCGAACTTATCAGCGCGTCTTCCGAAATAACCGATAAAGTTTTTGATACTTCCGGAGACCCGGAAGATTTATTGGACGACATTGAGCAAAGAATTTTTTCCATCAGCCAACAATCACGTCCACAAAATTTCATTCCGATAAAAGACGAGCTTAAAGCGGCGTATGAAAGAATAGAAAAACTCCATCAAGGAGAAAAAGGGTTGCGCGGGTTAACTACCGGCTTTGACGAGCTTGATTTTTATCTTTCCGGTCTGCAACGTTCAGACCTTATAGTCTTGGGCGCTCGGCCATCTTTGGGTAAAACCGCGCTTTGCTTGGACATTGCCAGAAACGCCGCCGTTAAAACCAAAATTCCGGTCGGGATTTTCTCGCTTGAAATGTCGCGCGACCAGATTGTGGACAGAATTATCGCTGCCGAAGCCCAAGTAACTCTTTGGGAATTGAGAAGCGGGAGAATCAAAGATGAAATTGAATTTGAAATGATCCAGGCGGCCTTAGACCGTTTGGCGCAGGCGCCGATTTATATTGATGACAGTCCTTCGGCGAATATCATCCAACTTCGTTCAATGGCGCGCCGGCTCCAAGTGGAACACGGCTTAGGATTGCTGGTTGTCGATTATCTTCAATTAATCCAGCCGAGAAGCCACACCGAAAATATGGTGCAAGCCATGACCGAGGTAAGCCGAGGATTAAAAGCCTTGGCGCGTGAACTTGAAGTACCTGTTTTGGCGGCTGCCCAGCTTTCGCGGGCGGTTGAACAAAGAGACATAAAAATTCCGCGCTTGTCAGACCTTCGGGAAAGCGGTTCAATTGAACAAGATGCCGACGTGGTTATGTTTATTTTCAGAAAAGACAAAGAAAAATTAGACCTTGCGCCCGAAGAGCAAAACACGGCGGAAATAATCATCGCCAAGCACAGAAACGGCCCCGTGGGCAGCGTCAAACTTAAATTCGACCAAGACAAAGTGAGTTTCCGATCGATAGAAAAATTCAGGTCGGAAAATTAAAAAATTAACGACTTGCGATGTCGTTAATTTATTACCATGAGCGCGTCCACTTCCCTATAGGGAAGTATGGGTTTAGGGGGCTATCACTCGTGAAAGTATAATTTCTTTCAGTGATAGTCGTAGTCTTAAGTCTTAATACAATACAAAACATAAATGTTCACAGGACGGGTTTCGTTACCGCCGGCGGAGCCGGTGATAGTTCCCTTAGCTGGAGCAACCCAGTCGGCTGCTCCTTGCGGTAGAGCGCCCGTAGTGGCCGCTGCTGATCCATGCGTATGCGCCTTAAACTCATCCATCTGCTTTGTTCCAACATTATCGCCAGTAGTTCCATCTCCCCTGTTTGTTCTTGAGGCTCTATCTGGGTCAACAGTTGAACCATTTGCCCATCCTCTCAAAAAATATCCTCTATAATCAGGCAGAGTAAATGTTGTTGAACCATCGCCTGTACCATACATAGTTGATATAGCGGCAAACAATGTAGAATATGTTGTTCTTGAAACATTAGAGCCGTTTGCCGCAAGCCAGCCAGTCGAGCAAGTTGACGCCGCAGAAGCCACAACAACTCCCGCTGGGACACCGCCAGTCGCAGCGGTTGTTTGGGTGGTGCCGTCAGGAAATTTTATTCCATCTACCCCGGCAGTTCCTCCAATAGTCAATTTAGCAGCAGGCGTCGTCGTCCCGATACCGACATTGCCGCTGGAATAATAAACATTTGAACCGTTAACGCGCCAGAAAACGGGATCTCCTGAGCCGGGAGTAAGAGAGCCAGGGCCGGTAAAAGCCATTATTGTTATGGCAATAAGAATTCCTGCTGTTATGGCGGTTAATGATATGAAAAGGCGTTTAAGCGCGCCGTTTACTCTCTCTCTCTCTCTCTCTCTCGTGAAGATTGTCCATAAATTTATATCTGTAATTATAATAGTTCACTTGTTTTAAGCAAGCGGCGGATATGTGGATAACTTTATCTTTCCAAATCTTACGAATCTTACGAAGTCTTACGAAGTTGAACTTCGTAAGATTTTTCAATTACCGCACGACATAAAATAAATATTCTTTCCGAAACCCCACAGCCGTCCGAGCATGGTCTCCGACCGCGGTCGGAGTCGGACGGCGAGGACTAGCGAGCGGAGCCGCTGGGCGAAGCGAAGCGGGTTGAGGAAGGAATATTTATTTAAACCTATCTTATCTTATTTCCGCTCCGAATTTTGACTTGAGAAGTTTTTTTATTTTTTCCATTTCGTCGCTCGCTTCTTTTTCTTTAAGCGTGCGGTCTTCAGCTTGAAAAATAATTCTGAACGTCAAACTCCTCTTAGACACGGACTCGCACGGACTTGACACGGACTTACACGGACGTTTTTCTGTGTTGGTCCGTGTATCGTCCGCGTTGGTCCGCGCGTAGTCGTATTCGTCTATCAAATCAACGTCTTCAATATATTTCAAATCTGACTGCTGAATAAGCCTCATCATTTCTCCAACTTTTACCGCCGGATTTACCAAAACGGAAACATCTCGCATAATTGAAGGATATTTGGGTAACGGCCGATATTCATGTTCTTCTTCAATTAATTCCAGCAAAATGTCCAAATTTATTTCCGCCAAAACGGCCTCGGCGCCGGAATAATCAACTCTGCCGAGATAGCCGATTGTTTTCCCGTCTGATTCGATTTTTAGAATCTCGCTCGGAATTAAATTCCCCGTAAAATCATTAATACAATCTCCTTTTGCCGGCTCGGGCATCATATAATCAATCAACCCGACGCCCTTAAACATATTTTCAATCGCGCCTTTAAGCTCGAAAAACACTTGTTTATCTTTTTTTGAAGCGATTAAAATTCCCAATTGCGAATTTTCACTAATTTGATTACGAATTCCACGAATACTATTTGTGTTATTCGTGAGATATTTGTGTTTATTAGAGAGATAAAATACTTTGCCTATTTCAAAAATTTTAATATCGTCGAAAAATCTGAAGTTGGAATCTATGTTTTTAACGAGATTGGGCACTAAAGAAGGCCTCATATATTTTGCTTGGCCGCTAATCGGATTTTCAAGTTCCAATAATTTATTTTTCCAGGCGGGATTTCTATTCAAGTCATTTTCGCCGATGAAAGAATAATTTAAAACCTCGTCAAATCCAAAACCGGTTAAAATTTTCCTTATTTTATCTTTCAAAATAATCTGATCTTCAAAGCCCGATGGATGAATATGAATTTTCGGCGGCTGCGATTTTAATTTATTGTAGCCGTAAAGCCTAGCGATTTCTTCCGCCAAATCTTCAAAGATTGAAACATCGCACCGCCAAGCCGGAACATTTACAAAAAATGTATTTTGTATTTTGTATTTTGTATTTTGTATTATTTCAAATCCGAGTTTGTCTAAATAATCTGCGCAAGCTCTAATGTTTAAATCAACGCCTATTAATTTTTTGAATTTTTCAACGTCGAATTTTATTACTCTTTTGCCCGGTTTCGCGTAATTCACGTCAACGGCTTTTCCCGCCTTCGCGCCGGCGATTTCTTCAAGTAATTGTTTTGCTCTATTTAAACCGATTTCAGCCAAAACCGGACTGATATTATGCGAAAAAATCAAAGAGGCGTCGGTTGCGAGCTTGAGCGATTTTGAAGCCCTGTAAATATTGGCGCCGGCAAAATTCGCCGCCTCAACGATAATCCGTTTTGTATTTATTCCCACTTCGGCGGTTTTTCCGCCTTTTATTCCGGCGATTGCCAAAAGATTTTTGGCGTCGGCGATTACCAAAATATTTTTATTAAGCTCATAATTTTTATCATCAAGCGAAACGATTCTTTCTTCTTTTTTTGCCCTGCGCACGATAATTTGAGATTGCGCGATTTTATCATAATCAAAAGCGTGCAACGGCTGGCCGGTTTCAAGCATGACATAATTCATAGCGTCAACCACCGCGTTTATCGGCCGCAAACCGCATTCTTCTAAAATATCACGTATCCATTTCGGAGAAGTTCCAATTTTAACGTTTTCAAAATATCGTCCCATATACCGGGAACACAATTTTTTGTCTTCTATTAAAACCTTGAAATTTGCTTTCGCCGAACCGCCGCCGTTCGAAGATTTTAAATTAAAAACGGGCGATTCAAACTTTTTCCCATAAATGGCGGAAATTTCACGGGCAATGCCAATGTGCGAAGCCGCATCGGAATATCTGTTTGCCGGAAGCGTCACTTCAAAAGAATTTCCGCCCAAGTCAACCGCCTCAAAAGCGAATTCGTTCAATTTTTCAATCAAATCTTTTTTGCTTTTTACAACCGGCGCCAATTTTTTAATTAAAGTATAAGAAAACTTCATATTATTTATCTTGCCACAAAAAATACAAAAAGGCAAAAACAAGAGAAGAAACAACAATATCCAAAAATAACTCTTTGGCGAATACTAAGGATAAAATCAGCCCGGGATTCAAAAAGGCGTAAAAAATCAAAACAGCGATTACAATAGCGATCGAATTCCCCGCAAAATAACGCCAAGGAATAAATTTCGCCGCAACTACAACCACTGCTCCGATAAGCGCGAAAGTTAAAATCCCCATTTCGAATCCCGAACCGAACTTCAATATCAATGTGGAAAGCAAAACTAAAAAAATTCCCTCAAAAAAATCGGCGGCGAAAAAAGAAGACGCGACAACCGCCGCCAGCGCCAAATTCGGCACCACGCCGAAAACCGAAAAACCGTATGATTGAATAAAACTCAAAATTCCAACCGACAAAACAAGAGAAAAAAATTTCATTGCAATAAAATTTCCACTTCCCTTAGACTGCTCACATTAAAAGGAGTTGTTAAAACTGCTTCTTTGAAAACTCCGGGCGCCGATTCTTTAACTTCGGATATTTCTCCCACTTTCAGCCCCAAAGGAAACCCCTGCTTGGCGGAGTAAACGGCATCGCCGACGCTTATCGGTTTATCTTTTTCAATAAATGTTATTTTGGGCTCGTTTCCGCCTTGCAAAAGCCCGTTTATTTCTTTTTCACTTATTCTCACGGGCAGCTGCCAATTCGGGTCAAAAATCGTCTGAATAACGCTATAATTTTTTGAAACTTCAATTACCTGGCCCAATAAAATATTTTTTCCAAAAAGCGCCGGCATAAATTTCTTTACGCCTTGCGTTTCGCCGGCGTTTACGGTTATCTGGCTTTTAACGTTGAAAGGATAAGTTGAAAAAACTTTAACGGCAAGAAGGCCGTCTTGTGAAATTTTTGATTCGCAATTTTGAATATTCAAATTTTGAAGTTCGGCTTTCAAATTTTCGTTTTCTTTTTTCAATTGGATATTCTCGTCAAAAAAACGCTCTTTTTTAATAAAGAATCCCGTAAAGAAAACGGCTATCGCCAAAATTATTATTGAAACTATAAGGATGTACCGTTTCATATTTCCTAATCCTACCGCATTTTCTTTAAAAAGGTCAATCTGTGTATTTTTGAAGGCCCGTGTTTTCTAATCGCCTTAAAATGCTCTTTAGTGCCGTAGCCTTTGTGTTTTTCAAATCCATATTGTGGATATTTTTTATGGAGATTTTTCATCTGCTTGTCCCGACTCACCTTGGCGACAATCGAAGCGAGTGAAATTGCCGGAATTTTCTCGTCGCCTTTTATAATTGTAGACGCTGATTTATGCGGATTTCGCTGATTTATGCGGATTAAATTTTTATTTAGAAAAAGATTGCCGTCCAAAAAAATTTTGTAATTTGCGGTTTTTAACCCATAATTTTTAACCAATCTGTTTAACGCTTTTGTTGCCGCCAGATTCGCAGCTTTTGAGATATTTATTTTGTCTACCGTCTTCGGCGAAACGCTTGCTACGGTATACGGCAAAAACAATTCTTTTTTAATTAATTTAAACCAAATTTCTCTTTGTTTTGGCGTTAATTTTTTAGAATCTCGCAATTTTAATTTCGAATTTGTTTGTAATTTTCCGCCCGAGGCGGATCCGCCTTTGGCGGAGGAATTTGTGATTTGGAATTTTCGTGGCAGCGCAACCGCTGCCACGGTCACATTTCCCGCCAACGCCCCCCTGCCAACCTCGTCAATTCCGATAATATATTTTTGTTTTTTAGAAGCCATACCCAGTAGTAGATCCGCGATAGCAATTTGTCTAAATTTAACTCATTGCATTTCAAGATCATTAGATTAATGTTATTCGTTATCTTTGCTCAGCAACAAGTTCGACAAATTAAAAGTTAAATTTTATCGCGGGCTCACTACTGGGCATGAAATAAGTTTACCATTTAAAATAAAAAAAGCCCGTTTCCCCAAAGTCAAAGACTCCAAAGAAAACAGGCTCTTAGGAATCGGCTCTCGGCGCGACCTCAAACACTATGTGGTCACGCTTACTGCTGATTCCCGTAGTTATCCGGATAGATATTCCGTTCAACCTTGCCTCCGGATTAGGCAGGGCCGAATTGGCTAATTTCCTCTCAAAAGTTTCGCCGCTATTCCCGACCAAATCGGAAATATAAGAAAAGGCTAATCTTCTTTTTGGCAAATAAGCCAACAATTCCGGAACTAAATGTGGCGATTTGCTGCTCAAAGGCCCAAGAGACTTCCAAATATTCCTTTCTCTTACCTTGGAAACCTTCATTATCGGGTACTTATTCCCATTCAACCATGACAGATACAAATCCAAAAATCTCGCCAATCCTTTCAATCGATACACCGTAAAAGAATTGTTAAATTCCGCCCAAAAAATATCTCGGGCGAGCAGTAAATTGTTTAACGATACCGCGAACCGCGTTCCGGAAGGTTGAGGCTTGCGCGAATTAACGCTAAAAACTTTCTTTTGGTGTCTAGAAAAATAGTTTCGCGCGGTAGGAATTAAAAACGGGTCATCACTGAAAAACCCTTTTTTCCATGTCGCAACCTTCTCATTGGTTAGTTTCTGGAAAACAAGAAACAGAATTGGCGAAACCGCCAGGTATTGTTCTTCCGTCAAAGAAAACCATTTCCACCTGCGCTGAATCTTAGCTGTTTCTCCATTCCTTAAACTGTTTAACGGTTTTCCCGCTTCGTGATACGGCCGCGATACGCCAATGCCCACCTCGCAAAGTATTGCCTTGTCATAAGTTTTCCCCTGGAATTCACCTGGACCGATTATGGCAATAACGCCAAGCCGGCCGTCAGGATTCCTCCAGACATTTTCCATTCGTGTTCGTGAAATCCGAATTATAATTTTCGCTTCCCTTTTAACCGTTTCAACGTCCCGCGCCACAAGCAACGGGATTTCCCCAGGGCTTATTCCTCTCATAACAAACTACCTCCCTTCGTTCTTTCGTTAAATTAAATTATGAAACTTCTATTTACAAGATAAGTAAGCCCTGTGATTTTGTCAAATAAAGTTAAAGGCCTTGCGAACTCGCCGCAAGGCCCTTTTTATAAGTTTCGTTTTTGTTTTTCCCGGGCCAATTGCCTCCATAAATCATTGTAGTCGTTCAAACCGACCGGAACCAACATCTCCGGTGTAAGGTCTCTTACTGCAAGACCTTGCTTCTTGAATCTTTCAATGATTTTCTGGGTGGCTTTTTGCCCCGAACCCATTTTGCCCTTGCTGTCAGGCAAATCGTTGTTCAACGCGATGGCAATATTTTTCGCGGACTCGGCGACTAAATCCAAAATGATATAGTTGTCTACGCCAATAATGGAAATTGCGGACTGCGTTTTCAGCATCATCATTAAACTTAACCCGTCAATCACCGACTCCACAACGAAAATTTCATTGTCCTCGCTATCCAAGGCCTCCATGTTGAACCCGCCTTGCGGAACATTTTCGGCCTTCAGCTTACGGTGGAAAAATCTTTTATCACATCGACGCGTTGCCCTGCCGTAAAAACTGGTATTCTTCCCCGCCAATGTTAATGGGAATGTCACCCTGCCATCCAAAGAAGAATATGGATAGCCCGTTACAGACTCTACCTTCTTTTCGGCTCCGACAACCCTGATGATTTTCACGTCTCTTTTCATCTGTTCGGAGCCAAATCCTCTTCTGGCGAGAAGCGGGCCAATGCCCCTGTACGGATTAAGCGATTGGGAAAATCCCACAAACCCGTAAAACTGAAGTTCGTCCAAGTTTAAACCCCAATCCATCAAAGCATTTATCAACCCGTTATCGCAGAACCCGGCGCCCAAAGAAAAGGCGAGGTCTAGGTCAATCAACCGCTTCATTCTTAAATACTTTTCCGCTTCGCTGCCCCAAAACTTTGACTGCAAAATCTTTTGAGCAGTCAGCATCACCAAATGATGCTTTTCGGGGATTGCGATTTTTTTCATCTCGGCGCGCAAGGGGAAACCCTTAATGCCGATAGAAGCGACCGCTGGAATTTGAGTTGCAATTTCATTAGAGATATTAATCAATTTCCCGCTCACGCCGCAGCCGAAACACTTGAATGTTCGCTTCGCCGGAGAGATATAGAACGATGGCGTTTTTTCTCCTTGATGGTCCGGCATAATGCAAGCGATAAAACCGCCACGAGCGGTTATACCACGAGTCAATACCTTGTTTGCGGCAATCGCATCCAACAATGCCCCGAAGTCCATTAATAACGTTTCCGTCCCGTCCTTCCGCCTTATCTTTCTTACAAGCTCAAGCTCGTCCACGAAAGATTGTTTATAAGCGACATCTTTAAATTCTTTGACAACTCTTCCTATCGGCCTTTCACTTTCAACTTCTTCGAAAAGCGGCAAACTTACAGATTTATCTCTATTCTTAACGTTCGCCGCTGCGTTGCCATTGCCGTTTTTGTTTCCGTTTCTGTTTTTGCGATCCATTGAACCTTCAAGCAACGGCAGTAATTGACGGCAGAATGCGTTGTTAAAATTACGCAGTTCTGCAGTTTTCTGCAGGGCATCCCAGTCTCCAACAATTCGTTGGAGAAATGAGGACTTTTTCTCCTCTGGGGTCATTTCAACATTGAACACCATGGGTGAAGAAAAAGGAAACAAATAATACAATGCTGACTTCTCCGCTCCTCTGCCCCAATCCAAAGCGCACTTCTCCGGGTTGTGGAAATACAGACTTAGGGATGAAAAGGAGAGATATCTTTTCATTTGTTCAACGTGCTCCGCTAAGGGCAAATTGAACCCGCTCAAATTTATGGTGCGAGAATCGCTTCGGGCTAAAACATCACCTATAAGAAATTTCCAGTCAACGATGTCAAATTTCAATGGAGATTCAAATCTGTCAAAGGCGGAGAATAAATGCCCGAAAGATTTGAAACCGTACATCTTATGGTACCTTTTCAAACTTTCAACCATTCTATTCTCTCTCTTGGATAATCCGCCGAGGACCGAAGATATTTTAATTCCATCTGCGCGCCCTCCGCTAAGCCCATGCTTCGTGAAGTCCAAAATCGGTACCTCGACGAAAAACGCCCCTTCATCTTTTTCTTTCCGAAGATGAATCATCGCCGACGCTAAAGACATCAGCGTAACGGCAACGGCAAAAGTATCTCCGCCCCTGTACCACAGCTTCCGGAAAAAATTGGAGTGCCTGCAAAACAGCGGAGAAAACAACAGAAACAATTCTTCAAGTTCTCTGCTGCTCGCGAAAGCCCAGTCAGGCCATTGCCAACCGGATTTTTCCGCCTTCTTTGAAATTTTATCCCATAACTTGTGTATTCTGGGGAGCTTCATTGAAACCGGCATCCTGGGATCCAAAACATCAAACAACATCGGGCCAAGCTCATCCTCGGCAAACAACTTCACTTGAAGGTCTTCCATACGATTGAAAATTTCCAATTGATGTCCGCTCTCCGGAACTTTCTTTTTCCTTCCCCGACGGAAAAGTTCGCCGGAAACAACCAGAGGCATAATGCCATGACCGATTGTACCAATTAACATAAGAGAATTTTTCCCGCCGTTTTCGTTTGACTCCCTCAAAAGATTTCTTACCTTCCGAAAAATCTGGCTTTCGCCCTCAACGTCGCAACAGGCAACCGCCATTTTTTCTTTTACTTCAATTTCTTGGCTAAGCTGTAATAAAAACAGCAACGATTCCTGTGGGCTGTTAAAGCCTGCAAGAGAAATTCTTTCAAGCAATTTCTCAAGCAAACCTTCCCCTTCCCTTTCCATCTTCCACAGCCATGCCCTGAAAACAGGAGAGGCATCCGGAAGATTCTTCAACTCTTTGAAAATGTCCATAGCCTTCTCCTTTCTTTATTTTGGGTCAGAAAAACAAATAATACATATTAATTTGTGAACGTTCTGTCCTTTTACTGTCTACTCTCCTTATATCTGTCGCATAGTGAAATGTCAAGGTAAAAATAAAATATCACCCTAAAATTTTTGTCAATAAAAAAGACCCGCCCTCTGTGTAAAACAAAATACAGGGGCGGGATTCGTAAATATCTTCAAAATCGGTTATGCCCTCATTCTTCCGGTAAATTTCCCCGTAATGTACCTCATCCATGCGGCGGATTCCATTTGCTCAAGCTCGGCCGGAGGAAGAAGTTTCTTGACAGCGTTGTACCACGGACCATCCACATAGTACCCGCTATACGAGCGAATCTGCCGCAGAAAGATTTCCGCCACAGACCCTTTCGTTGCAAGAAATTCACTGCTCACGTGAACGCACCCAAGCTGAGCACACTTCAATCCGACAGAGATTCCGGAGACGCAACTCGCACAACTACAGCTTGTGCCGCTTGCGTTGCCGTTTACGTTACATCCGCACTGAAAGGCCATAGAACAGCCTTTCTTTTTGTTTTTCTCCGCGACTGCGGCGATAAATCCGCAGTTTTCGACTGTTGCGACATCGGGCGTGCAAGCTCTACTCGCCGCCCCGCAAACCCCCGACCAAATACAGCTTGTCAACATAACGCCTCCTCATCCCGCAAAGTAGTAGTAGTTTTTCTCCCCACGTTTCACCCACTCCGCCGCAAGATACTGTTCCGTCGTGGTAGCCAGAGCACCATCAAATTCTTCGGGTGTAAGATACTTCACGCTATACTTCAGGTTAATGTACGGCAAATCTTTGAAAAGGATTACACCGCTCTTAGTGAGAATTTCCAGCGAGGTCTTAACGACCCTTTTCTTCTCCGCCTCAAATCCGGCGATAAACACGCAGTTTTGAGGAACCGATTTTTCGGGAGTACAGCCAGGATTCCACATCCCGCACCTGTCCCGAAAAATACATAGGAAACCTCTTTTGTTCTCCATAGTCATCTCCTTTCTCAAAAAGCTAGTTTATATTCAAAAAAACCCGCCACAAGGTATTTCAACCAAAAAAAGATTGACAATTTGCTAACCCAAATAATAGCCTAAAAACAAATTTTTGTCAAGAAAACAACCTCTTAAATTTTTCCGCTTAAATTATTTATTTCATAGCGATTTTTTTATTTATTCCACTATTCTCTTGATAAAAAGTAAGAATATGGTATTTTATTTAAAGCACATAAACAAGGCAACTTTTTAATAAATAGCAGACAAATAGATGAAAGGAGATTGCTCATGAAAACGCAAACAGAACAGACGACCCCTGAAAACAAGGCGAAGAAACTCCCCCCATATTCCTGTATGGGCTCTCCGCCAACCGGAAACAACGGCAACAGTAACGAAAAAAGAACGCCAATCGACGTTGCGAAAGAGTTTCACGAAAGGCACATTTCAACGGCCGTCACGGACATGCGTGGCCAACTCTAGGCCCGCCAGCCCATCCTCCTCGCCGCTCTGCGTCCATATTACCACGGACAACGAGCGGCCTTTTTTATTCCCCCAAACCGATTTTCATATACCAATCCACGGTGGGATTTATCTCCACGGAACCATCTATATAAATACCTCCGGCCCCAGAAACTCTCATAAACGCCTGTCCGGATTCCCCGCCGGAATAAACATCTCCTCCGCTAACCGCGCTCTGCCAAGAATTTAAAGTTGAATCGTTATAAGAGTGAAAAGTGTAGCTTGAATTTTCTAAAACAAACCAATATTTAACGCCCGCGCTTAAAACAACATTTGGTGAAAAACTGAAAATTAAATCGCGATTTTGCGATACCATCTGCCTACACGGAACGATGTTGGAACTTATTTTTTAGCGGGAAAGATATAATATTTCATCGTCTTTCATTCACAAGAAAGAACTTTTTCGTAAATAATTTCTTCTTTTTGTGAATTAAGGAAGAAATAGTATTTTATGCAATATCTATTTTTTTCTTCTTGGTCAGCTAAACTATAATAATTAATTTCAACCTGAAATTTAAAAGAATTACTCTGAATTCTCTCTTTTTCAAAAATCAAATTACTTTTTAGTTTTATTTCTCCAGGATTGAGAATCATCTCTGCATTATCTATAACACCCAGGAAACCTTCTGCTTTCATGTCAAGGTTAGTTATTCTAGCGGGAATTTTTCCTCTATTATTAACAGGAAAATCTATAATTAATTTATCGCCATCATACTTTTTTTCTATGCCATCGATGGAAATATATGGCCTATTGGAGATATTGAATTCCTCTCTTGTTATATTAACTATATCTGCAGTTAAACAAGCATAATAAAAAGTAACGCCTAATAAAGCTAGTGTCGTAAGTGCTTGAATTTCTGTAGAATATTTTTTAAACCAATTTTCTTTTTCCTCTGGCATAAAATTTTCTTTTATCAAAATTGGAACCTGTTTATTTTCCAGTTTGGATATTTCTCAATTACTATTCCACCGATTATTTTAACGCTGTCATCTTCTTTTGCCTTATCTTTTGTATTTGAATATCGGGATTTGTATAAAAG
>Ga0208045_1000136_pt1 | contig 35106 bp, 42 predicted proteins | sample PL_2010_200m_FD_184160 | JGI IMG/M metagenome (GOLD analysis project Ga0208045, IMG submission 184160) | Freshwater microbial communities from Powell Lake, British Columbia, Canada to study Microbial Dark Matter (Phase II) - PL_2010_200m... | ecosystem: Environmental > Aquatic > Freshwater >...
CTATTAACGCGCCTTGGCCTGTAAACAGAGGAGTCAAGTGCAACCCTGTAGACCACCCGTTCGGAGGCAAACAGCACCACAAGGGGTCGTCAAGCATGATTTCACGCAACGCACCTCCTGGTTCAAAGGTCGGTCACATAGCAGCGAGCAGAGTAGGTAGAAAGAAGAGGAGCTGATCATGGTAAGAGTATCAAACTATAGAGGAAAGACCGCCGAGGAACTGCAGAAGCTTAGCATGGAGGACTACTCGAAGATGGTCACTTCAAGGCAGAGACGGATGCTGAAGAGGATGTGCACCTCGTACAAGGAGCTCATCGCAAAAGCAGAGCTTGTCAAGAAGAGGGGCACTGGAAAGGCGATCAGGACGCAGGTAAGGGAAGCATTGATACTTCCTAGCTGGCTTGGGATGAAGTTTGCAGTATCCAACGGAAAAGAGTACAAGGAACTGCTGATATCTCCTGAAATGCTGGGTCACAGGCTCGGCGAATTCTCATTTACTACAAAAAGAGTAATTCACTCCTCACCTGGAATAAAAGCGACCAGAGGAAGCAAGTTCTTGTCGGTGAAGTGATGCAATACTCAATACTCATAGATAAAAAGGGCGTCGCAATGGCGCAGGGCTACGACATCAACGCGAGCTACAAGGATCTCTCCGTTGTTTGCGATGCGATAAGGTACCTGAAGGTAGAAAGCGCAATGAGCGTTCTGGAGGGCGTTATCGCAGTAAAGACGCCCATACTCTTCCTGAGGTACAACAAGTACATGGGAAGCAGGCACGAACTCGGAGGAAAGAAAGGAGCATTTCCATCAAAAGCGGCATCCGAAGTAAAGAAGGTGCTGGTCAATGCGGTTGCGAATTCCAAGGGCAAGGGACTTGACGCTGATTCGCTTTACGTAGTGCATGCTTCAGCAAACAAAACAAGAATAGAGAGAAGGAAGCCGTCAAAGGGTTCACTGTCCTGGGGCAGAGGCGCGTATGGCATGTCCGCGTCCGTGCACAGCGACATCGAATATGCGAAGGTGGAAATAGGTCTTGCTCCAGCAGAAGAGAAGGCACTTACTAACAACATGAAATACTTCATAAAAGCACGCAACAAGATCAGTGAGGTAAAGCAAAAGCCCAAGCAGAAGGCCGCAGCCTCCAAGCAGGAAGCCAAGCATGAAGCAAAACAACAAAAGTGAGATGTTAATGGTAGTAGAGAGAAAATTCCTTGAAGACGCGATGGTCAAACACGAGATATCCAAATATCTCGAGAAGACTTTGAGCAGAGCGGGCTTTTCAAGGGTCGAAATACAAAAGACGCCTGTGATAACGAGAATAACTGCTTACGTCACCAATCCTGGGAGAGTCATAGGCAGGGGCGGAGCTACGATAGACGCAATAACGCAGGAGATCAAGACCAGGTTCAAGATAGAAAATCCGCAGATAAGCGTTGCAGAAGTAAGGAACGAGATGCTTGAGCCGAGGCTGGTCGCAAGGCACATTGCAAATGCACTCGAGAGAGGAGCAAATGCAAGAAGCCTGTTGCACTCAACGCTTAAGACTGTCATAGAGAACGGTGCTCTGGGAGCGGAGATCGTTGCCACCGGGAAGCTCGCTGCAAAGGGAGCGAAGGCCAGGCAGATAAAAGTCAAGTTCGGTTACATACCAAAGGCGGGAGATACTGTTAAGCTGGTAGACGAGGCCCACTACGCATCGTACCCCAAGTATGGCGCGATAGGAATCGTAGTGAGAATAGTGCAGCCAGGCACACTGTTTCCAGACCGCGAATTAAAGAAGATAGAGATGCCGAAGAGCCTGGAATCCGCAAAGTAATAAATATCAGTACAAGAAAGGTTTGTTATAATGTACATAAATGAATTAAGGGCTATGAGCGCAGAAGCATTGCAGGTGAAAATGCAACAGCTGCTGCTAGACCTGTCCATAGAAAAGAGAAAGATAGCAGCGACGGGCGTTCAGAGCAAGAAGGTCAAGGTCCGAGAGATGAGAAGGACAAGGGCCCAAATTCTAACAATACTAAAAGAGAAAGGTGTCAAAGCTTAATGCCTGAAATGTGTCCTAGATGTGGCCTTCCAAAGGAAATCTGCGTATGCGAGATCCTTGACAGGGAAGTGACAAAGAGGATAAAAATCTACAAGGCGAAGGCGAAGTTCAGGAAATTCATAACCATCGTCGAAGGCCTCGGCGGCGAGGAGCTGGAGAAAACTGCAAAGGAACTCAAGGTCAGGCTTGCGTGCGGTGGAACCTTCAAGAAGGGAATGATTGAACTTCAGGGGGAGCACATAGCGGCTGTAAAGAAGGAGCTTATTTCTCTAGGATTCTCCGAAGGAAGCATAGACGCAGCAAGCTAATCAAAGACCTATTTCTTCATTCTACTTCCCATATTGCGAGGTGAACGTTACCGCTGTAGGAACTCCGTTGTTGTTATTTCCAGAGTAATCCTTAGCATCTCCATTGAGGGGCCACCATCCCACTAGGTTCTGCAAGACGAGAGGCGCGCTCCCCATTCCCTCAATATAAAGAGCTTGCACTTCATTTGCAGTTAATGAGGCATTATACAACTGCACGTTTGCTATAAGGCCATTGAAGACGTCTCCTCCTCCTTGATACTGCCCTACGCGCAGGTTCAGTGCCGTCGTTTCCACCCCGGCAGTTCCTGTCCAGCCGTGTGAACTTACAACTCCGTCCGAATACAATCTGGCGCCCGTACTATCCACAATGAACATTACATGGTGCCAACCGCCATCATTTATGACATAAGTGCCGTCCACACGCGCATAATTGGTGCCATCCCTGTAATAGAAACCGTGAGCAGTTCCTGCATTTACCCATATCTGATAGCCATTCGCCGATCCCGAGGCATATTTGTTGACAACGCCTCTGTAATTCGACGTGTCTGTGGTCTTTATCCAAGCCCCAAAGCTTATGGGATATGTGTTAAAACCTGCCGCGTTTCCACTATCAGTATTGCTTGTTTGCCCGTTGAACTGCGCGACATATTGCGGTAATTGTCCGGTGCACACTCCCATGAGGTTGATGTTCGTCGTGGTTCCTGGTCCGCTCGGCCTGAAAACTTGGCATGCGCCTGGCGGAGCCCTTGGCGAAAAAGAGGATGAGTTGAAAACGCCCAATTGGAAGAGAGCTCCCAGAACAACTGCAATTATGAGTATGGCCCAACCGTAGGTCATGAGGTACTCCATTGCTGATTGTGCTCTCGACATCATGAATCTAATACAACGAATCTATATAAATCTAAATTCCGTTTGAGTATATGGCTCCTGTGCTTGTGGTTTCAATGTTTCCCTTACTCCTGCTCATAGTGGTTTTGCCTCTTGTTTTTGCAGCACTGCTTTTCTTTGTCCCTGAAAGAAACTCTTTGCGGTTAATGCAGATTGCGATCTGCGCTGTGTTTCTGCTTTGCATGATTGCCTCGTATATTGGCTTGTCGCAGGGATTCGAGTCCCTTTCTTTCCAGCAGACCTATCTGCAAAGCCTTGGGATAAACCTGAGCCTGCAGCTCACGAAGTACAGCAGCATCTTCCTTATGGCTTCCGCCGTGGTTCTTCTCTCTTCAGCGCTTGTTGCAAGCACTTTCATAAAAGAATCAAGGCGCATATACTCTTTTCTCTTTCTTTTGGCTGCAGGTCTGGGCATAGGAGTTTTCCTTTCGGATAACCTGTTCTTCTTCTATGTCTTCTGGCAGATGTGCGAAGTTGCCATGTTCTTCACAATGTACATTTTCGGAAGCTACGACAGAAGGTACGCCGCAATAAAGTACCTGATTTATTCCATCTTCGCAGGCATGTTCCTGCTGCTAGGCATAGTGACCCTGTATATCAGTTTGCCGCTGCACACATTCTCAATAACGCAGATCCTATCACAGGCGTCATCGATATCAACAAGCTCACAGTTGATCGCAGCTGCATTCCTGGCGATCGCTTTTCTGATAAGGATACCTGTGTTCCCTTTCCACAACTGGCTTCCTGATGCCCATACTGAAGCGCCTACGCCCAGCAGCATGGTGCTATCTGGGGTGATGCTGAATTTTGGAGGATACGGGCTTCTGCTCTTGTTTTCAATGCTTCCAGTAGCTGCGGCTTATGCGCCTTATTTCATGTTCCTTTTAGGATTTTCTGCAATTTATGGCGCTTTTGTCGCAATAAGGCAAAACAATCTCAAGAGGTTCATATCATACACGAGCATGATTCAGATGGGGATTGCCGCGTTTGGCATTGCTTCTCTAACCCCGCTCGGGATAGCGGGTGGGGTGTACGTGATGTTAGCGCACAGTCTGACCATCTCCCTGCTCTTCTTGGTGTCCGGGGCCGCAGACGATTCTTTCGGTACTGTGCTGATTAACAGACTCACTGGAATAGTCAGGGATGCCCCTTTCCTGGCGTATTCCTTCTTTTTTGCCACGATTGCATTCGTTGGCATGCCCCTTACCAGTGGATTCATTGGGTATTTCCTTACCTTTCAGGGTGCTTTCAGTACATATGGCATCGTGGGAATTTTCCCGATAGCAGCACTCCTGCTTGATGGCGCTTTCCTGCTGCTCGTCTTAGAAAAAGCATTTTTCAGTTCATCACAAGCGTCAGAGCCGCTTTCCAACCCTGGCATAGAAGTAATATGCGCTGCCTTGTTTTTGATTGCAGCATCGCTCATACTCGGAATTTTACCCTCCTTGCTGCTGTCCTCCTTCGCAGTATGATTTATCTAGAACTTCTCTACAGTTTCCCCCGTTACGTATCCTGTCTCGATAATTTCCTGCAGCAAGTTTATCAGGTAGCCTGCGTTCTTAGTTATGTCGTCAGTAGTGAGCATTCCCACCACTTTATTATAATCATCCACTACGCATAACTTTCCAACTCTCTTCTCGGCCATTTGCCTTGCTGCATCTTCCAGCCTCACTCGGCCAGTGGTGGTGAAAACCTGCTTGCTCATGACATGCTTTGCCTTTACGAACCAAAGATTTCTTTTTGCAGACACAAGCCTTCTGACGATATCTCCCTCTGTTATTATGCCTGCGGGTTCTTTCTCCTTGTTTGTTATTATTACCGCATCAATGTTGTGCTTCTTCATCAGTCTAGCAATATCCCTTATGCTTGTTTTCTCAGTAGCCGTTACTACAGGAGTGCTCATTATCTCATTCACAGCGAGAGACCTAACTTCTGTGTTTGTAACCATCTTGCTGTAAACACTCTGCATCATACCACCCCTGACTAAACTTTGTATCTAATGTTTTTAAACTAAACCCAAAATTAAGTTTACCTTTCTATAAAAATATATGAATGACGATGAAAACTGCTTTTCAAGCAAAAAGAACGCCTTGGTCGGGATTCGGACCCGAGTTGCAAGCGTGACAGGCTCGCATGCTAGACCACTACACCACCAAGGCATGGTACTGTATGAATGTGCGCTTTAGGTTTATAATGATAGTTGATTCCCGCCCTCTTTTCACTTATACTTCATTTTTAACGCAAAAAGAGCCAGCACAAACACGAAGGATATCGCACTCAGCACCACAAGCGGCGTCGAGTCTATCAGATACCCGTAATAAGTCCACAGAATCATTCCCGCTCCCAAGCAAGCCAACCAAGTAATGGAAATGTCCTTGGTGTCTTTTGTCTTTATTGTTTCTAGCAGCTCTGGAAGGTACGAAAAAGTGGTCAGACTTCCTGCTAGGAAACCCATAAGCACAACATAATCCATCCAATCATCCAAGAATTCCCGCCAGAGTGATTCGAACACCCAACCTCCCGGTGTCTACTCCACTTGAGAGTTAGCAAAACTACAGCCGGGCGCTCTGCCATTGAGCTATGGCGGGAAGATATGAAATATAGAAGTTAGTGAATATTAATATACATATATGAGCTTTAAGATTATGCTCAATCGTGATTATGTTTCAGGCAACCGCTTGCGACGATTAGGGGGGGATTGAGTGCAGGAGACTGAATCACGTATCGACCTACTAAGGCGCAGGATTACTCCCCTTTACATCTACTGGTTCAAGGACCTCTTGACTCAGATTGCAAGCAGTCAGAACATCCATGATGCAATAATATCGGCATTCGCATACCTTAGCCTTGTCATAGCATTTCCATTCTTCCCTCCGGAGGTGTACATATTCCTCCTGGCCATGGTGTTTATAGCTGCGTACATGCATCCTTTGCTGGGTCTGCTTGCGCTGCTGTTAATGACGCTGCCGCTTCTCATATATCAGGCACCTCTTCTCGCCTGGTTTCTCATGATACTGATAAGCATTTCATTCCTGCTGGGCTACAAGCACTACCGCATGATAACTTACGCGTACATGCTCGCCGCGCTGCCACTTTCGTATCTCGGCTATCTGCTCGAAATACCTGCACTCATACTCTCTGTGCTCGTGTTGGGATTCAAACGAAGCGTCATGGTCGTAACTGTAGTTGCTTTGATAGTAATTGTGTTCTCAAACCTGGCGAACCTGCCTGTCTCCGGCCCCTTCGCGTATAACTCCGTAAGAGGGCACGCAGCTCTGATGAATGACACCGAAGTAGCGCAATACTTCATGGTCTCAAAGCCAGCGGCTACGCTGGACAACCTCTTTGGCTTGTGGGCCAGCGCAGTTGCAACATTCTTCAGTTATCCTGTAATTGGTCACCTGACAGACACCTTCTACTACGCAGGGGTAGCGATAGCATATAACATAAAACTCACACTGCCCCAAATTTTCGTCTGGTTCTTCGTCGCATTCAGCGTCAGCAACTATGCCGTAAAGACAAGATCCCCGTACAAAGGAGCGATAGCAAGCATCTTCGGCGTCTTCCTCTTGATCTCCTCATATATTTTCTCCGGGCTCAGCGGTCTTAGTTTCAACTACATAACTCTTCTTAGCTTCTTGATAACGCCCATAGGAATATTCGGACTTGAAGCTTCTAACATCGATGTCGTGCTTGCACTCGATGTTATGAAGAAGGACATACTTGGAAAATTCGGAGTGGCGTTCGAAGACCTCACCAGAGGTTCCAATGAAACTCTGGACGATGTTGCAAACTACACCCAGACAAAGCAGGAGCTGCGCGAAGCGCTGCTCGCTCCGATCGAACACAGGGAACTTGCAGGAGCGTACAAGGTGCATCCTGCAAAGGGCATACTTCTTTTCGGTCCTCCTGGAACAGGTAAGACGCTGATAATGAGGGCTCTTGCAAACGAGCTTCACGCAGGCTTCTTCTATGTGAAGACCTCGTCTATAGTGTCGCCTTACCCTGGGGAAAGCGCTCAGGCGCTGTCTAAGGTATTCGCCACCGCCAAAAAGCACGCCCCGTGCGTCCTTTTCTTTGACGAGATCGATGGGATAGCTGGCAGGAGAGATTCGCAGGAAAGCTCCACTGGCAGAGAGGTGATAACTGAGCTGCTGGGGCAGATGGACGGCTTCCAGAAGCTTTCGGATGTTGTGATAGTGGGTGCCACCAACGTACCTCAGGTTCTCGACCCTAGCATCATGCGTCCCGGAAGATTCGACAAGATACTATACATGCCTCTTCCAGATCAGACGGGAAGAGCAGCAATACTGAAGCACTACCTGAAGAGCTTGCCAATCGCAAACAACATAGATTATGACAAACTGGCCACACTTACAATCAGGTTCTCTGCAGCAGACATAAAGAATCTGTGCGAAGAAGTGAGCAGGCAGGTTGGAGAACAGGCAATCACCAAGCACGAAATGCTGATGATAAAAATGTCTGATATAATATCAGTGCTTAAAACGATAAAACCATCGACGTCACTTGCACAGCTTGAAGAATACAACACCTTTAGAATGGACTATGAAAGAAGGGTTAACCCTGAGACTGAGATTGAGAGAGAAAAGAAGGCAGGGATAGATGATGTTATTGGACTCGATGAGGCGAAAAAGGCGCTCCGTGAAGCTGTAGAAATACCAATACTGCATCCAGAACTCATGAAGAAATATGATATAGGAAATATAAAAGGAATATTGCTTTTCGGTCCTCCAGGTACTGGAAAAACAATGTTAATCCAAGCAGTTGCAAACGAACTCAACTATGTCCACGTACTCACGATATCGGGCTATGACATTGCCAAGTACGGGCCCGAGAAGGCAAGCATAACAGTCAAGGAGATATTTGACAGGGCAAAGGAGAATACTCCTGCCATTGTTTTCATCGACGAAATAGACGCGCTAATACCATCGAGGGACGAGGTTGGAGAGGCAGGAGTCCAGCTTACTGGAGAGTTCCTCCAGGAGTTCGACAAGATAAAACAGACTACAGGCATAATCGTGGTTGCAGCAACAAACAGGCCAGATGCCCTTGATCCTGCCATGCTAAGGGCAGGAAGGTTTGACAGGCTCATATTCACACCGCCTCCTGACAAGGAGAACAGGGCCAAGATGTTCGAATTCAACCTCAAGAAAGCTCCTTGCGGGAGTGATGTAGACTTCAGTAAGCTTGCTGAAATAACAGAAGGATTCACCGGCGCAGACATTGCAAACATATGCAGACAAGCAAAGCTAAACGCACTTGAATTGAGCCTGGTGTCACAAAAAGAAATGCAGCTAACGATGAAAGACATAGTTGCTCTGTTACAAAAAGCAAAACCATCCGCGTCAAGCATAGTACTGGGCAGGTATCTCGCCTTCTTCAGCAAGTATGGCAAGCGTTAGACGCGCAATCCCCTAAAGAGGAACTGAGCGGCACTGTTTGTAATATCAAGGATTGGCTGAGGGTATATGCCAAAAAGAACTGTTATTGCTACGCACACGCACACAACAAGAAGAGTGGGCTTGTCTACCTGCATACGGCGCGCCCCCAGCTTGTTGGTGTATATTGCGCTTATCACCTTTGCATAATAGAAGACGGATATCACTGTACCCGCAATCCCCAAAACTGCAACAAAGGTTGCACCCCCGTCAACAACACTAAACAATATCAAAAACTTACCTACAAAACCAGTAGTGAGAGGTATGCCTATCATTGACATTAGGAAAATGGCAAGTGCTATGGCACAAAACCTGTTCTCCTTGTAGAGCCCTATGAGATCAGTTATCTCTTTCTTCCCTTTGCTCTCAAGCCACGCTACTATGCTCATGGTGCCTATGAACAAGAAAGTGTAAGCGAACGCCTGGAATAAGCTTGCGCTAACGCCTTCAGATCCACGAACGGCAACTCCCATCAACAAATAACCAACCTGCGAAATTGATGAATAAGCAAGCATCCTTTTCAGGTTGTCTTGCACGAGTGCGACTATATTGCCATACAATATGGTAAGGACAGACAGCGTGGCTACCACCAAGAACGCAAAGTCAGAAGTCACAAAGACAAGCACAAGGATCTGAACGAGAGCAGCAAAACCTATCCTATCATTCACGCCCCCAATCATGGCTGTAGCATGAGCACCAGCGCCCTGATGTATGTCCGGAATCAAGATGCTAAACGGAAACACGGATGCCTCAAAGCCAAGGGATGTTATGAAGAGTATGAGTGCAAACAGCAAAAGGCTGTTTTGTTGCTGTTGCTCCAGCAAGAGAGTATTGGCAGCCCCGTAAACTAGCACTGCTGCAAACGAAAAGAGCGCGATTGCAACAGACCCCATGATAAACAGCTTTATCGCTGGTTCAAGGCCATTCTTACGCGAGAGAAGCACTATAAAAACACTAGGTATGTTTATCAGCTCCAGACCTAGGAATATGCTTACGAGAGAAGTTGCCGAAACTACAATAAGCATTCCTGCAAGCGCAAATGAACTCAAAAGGGCAAAATCAAAGTAATCCTGCGATCGCGCATAGGCTATGAAATTGACGAGTAAGATTCCAGAAGCAGAAATCACAAAGAAGAAAGTTGAGAAGGGGCTGATTGAGAATACATTGAGGTACACTGTGCTGTCGTGACCTAGAAGAATGGCAAGCAAGATCAACAGTAACAAAACACCAGAATTGAAAGCAATTGTCACTAACTTTCTGCCAAAGAACCTAAGAATGATATTCCCAAATACCAAAGCCGCAACAAGCACCGCAAAAAGATATACTTCTATCGCCACATGAACACCAAAGCAGTAATTATCAATAGAAGAAGCCCTGCCGCCAAAATGAATACATAAGAATCGATTCCACCCGCAGCGAGCTTACGCAACACGCTTCCGGAAGAAGTGAACGCGTGGCCGAGAGCATCAAGCGCATCATTAATTTTCACGTCTACAAATTCACCAATCCCCCCTACTGCTTCAAAGAAAGCAGCTATGTGCTCATAGACAAGATCCGCAACTCTCGCAGTGTATGCCAAGTCAAGCACTCCTATGCTGCGCCCTGCTTCCTCCTTTTTCTTTCTTTGTCTGTAAACGCTGCGCGCCGCATATGCGCCTGCGGCGACAGCAGCAGTTTCAAAAACAGCAACATACAAATTCAAAGGAGAGGAAGCATAAACAGTATTCTGGGCTGTGCCTGTCGGTAGACTTTTGAACACGAAAAACTCCAAACTGACTGCCAGTGCAAAAACAGCAAGTGCGACTAAGCAGCAGACCAGGTCATCAGAGATATAGCCGTAATTCAGCGTCACACGCGGATTCTTAGGTCTCTTCTCCTGAAGCGTCAGCCACCTGAAGATGGAAAAACTAGTTCCAAAGCAGAGGAGAGAGACAAGCAGATATGCAATCGGACCTGTTGCAAAAACGGAGAAGATTGTCGTGATGGCGAAGAAGCCGGAGAATGGGAAGAAACCTACGAGCGCGCAAACTCCTGCGAGCGTCGAGAAGTAGATTAACTTATTTTGTTTTATTCCAGTAACTTTGTCAAGTTTGCTTTCCTCTGCCGCAGAGACCACAATACCCGAGCTGAAGAACAACAGTGCTTTGTAGAATCCCTGCACAAACAAGAAATATGCTGCAGCTACCAACGCACTCCCTGAAATTGCTATCAACATAAGTCCGAGTTCCTGGCAAGTCGAATATGCCAGGACTCTCCTGATGTCTTGTTCACGCAGCGCATTAAGCAAGCACACCACAACAGTAATGACGCCGAATATGAAAAGCAGGTTAAGCACCCCCGCAGCTGAAAGTATTGGGAAAAGCATTATGGCAATGAAAACGCCTGCCTTTGTAGTTGAAGAATTCAAAAAGGCAGATGCTGGTGTTGGGCTCTCGACCGCATCTGGCAGCCACTCGTGGAAAGGGAACTGCGCAGATTTTGTGAGAATTGCAAACACGAGAAGCAACGCCGCCGAAACGGGCACGCCCGTAGTTCCAAGCATGCCTATTATCTTGTCAAATACCAATGTTCCAAACCTGCTCTGAATTATTGCAATGGCACCAAGCAGTGCAAGGTCCCCTGCTAGCATAATTGTAAATGTCTTTCTTGCAGCTGCATTTGCCTTGTTCCTGCCATGCCAGAATCCCACCATAAGATAGCTTGCTAGGCTAAGAAGTTCCCAACCTATGAAAAGAAGCATAAAACTGGCCGACATTGCCAGCACCACCATCGCAGTCTCAAGCAGAAGCATTCTAAAATAGTACTTTTTCTGCTCGCTCGGTATGCTCATGTACCTGAAAGAGTAAGCAAAAGACAGCGTGCCCATAAATAGCGTGCTGAAAAGTAGCAGGTAATTCAATGGAGATGCGGAAGCTGCAAGCACTACCCCCTCGCTGCCTACAACGAACCAGTCTATTGTCGATGTGCTTCCGTTTGCAAGTGAAAGAAGCATGAAACTTAGAATGCTGCCTGCCAGTGCAATGTATTTGTTTAACTCATATTTCCTATTTACGGCTACTGCTATCATTGCAGCAAACAGGGGGGCCAGCAAAAAGAAAGGAGTCAAACTCACCACTTCAACTTCGAAAGCCTAGTCAGGTCAAAATCCAAGCCTCTCACTTTCATATACACATAAAATGTTATAAGAGTGATTATCTCGGTAGAAGCGACAGCCCAAATTCCAATGAGCATCGTTACTGCAGACGGAGAGGGATTCTGCGCGTAAGCGAAGAAAGACACAAGAGCTATCGAGCTCGCAAGGAACACCAGTCCTATCGCCAGCATGATCAGTATGAAGTGCCTGCTTGTGATTATTCCAGTCAGCGCAATAGCTAGCAATGAAACTGCAGCTACAAGCAGATAGCTCAGCATCAAACAACCCTCGCCAGAACCCTCTTAATAACGATCATGCTTCCCAGAGACGAAAAGAATACGAGGAATACGGCAGCAAACACCAAAGCATACCCCTCCGAGAAGGCAGTCTGCGCAGCAGAAGAGAAGTCGTTCATAACAGGCTGCACTCCTGCTATGGGATAGAGCAAATATGAAAATGCTGCCGCCAGTACTGCAAAAATCAACAGGAACCTGAGCGCGTCGCTAAAAGTCTTATTCTCTTCATATCCAACAGTGACCATCAGGTATGTTGACACGCCACCTACAAATACAAGGAGCTGGAGAAGTGCGGCAAGCGTTTGTCCTATGTAAATGAAAAGAAACGCACTTCCGAAAGAAGCCAGCACAAGAAAAATAACAGAATGCAGCAGTTTTTTCCTGACGAAGATCAGCAAGCTGGACACAATAGTAAACACGGAGAACACAAGAAGCAGAATAGACGAAACCATTTCCTAACCTTGCAATTCCTCAGGTCTTTTCACAAATTCCCTCTTGTCATAAGCTTCAAACGCATAACCCTTAGTGAGCACAAGACACTTTGTAGGGCACACTTCTTCGCAGAGCCCGCAGAACATACACCTGTCTATTCCCACCTGTGGCATTGCTTTCGTTCCGCGTTCAGTCTCAACATCCACCATGCTTATTGTTTTGTTTGGGCATATCTTCTCGCATGCGGTGCAGCTTATGCAAGTATCCATATCTAACCTAAGCATACCTCTTTCTCTATCATCAAACGACTCCTTTCTCTCGGGGAACTCAACAGTGAATCTCTTCTCTCCCAAACTTTTTACAGACTCGATAGTAGGTTCCACCAACATCCGATTCACCTAATGAATAAAAGATATGAAATTATTAAATTGAGCAGTGATAGAGGCAAAAGCCACAGCCACCCAAATCTAATGAGCCCCTCCATCCGCATCCTCACAGAAGTTGCACGCACCATGATCATCAGGACAGATACTGCAAAGCTCTTCAATAGAAGCCAGACGATCGGAGGCAAAAACTGTCCCTGCCATCCTCCAAGGAAGAGAATGGCTATCAGCAGGCTTCCAAGGAAAGTCCTTGTATAATCCAAGAAAAGTACAAGCGTGTAGTATGGAGCGCTGACGTCCGTCAGCCAGCCTGCGATTAGCTCAGAATCAGATTCCGACATGTCGAAAGGCGATCTTCCCAGCTCCGAAAGCATTGCCACGAAAAAGACAGCAAATCCAATAGGCATAAGCATCATGAACCAGGAATTTGCCTGGGCATTCACTATGCCCGATATGCTGTAGCTTCCTGCTGCAGCGCATACTGTCGCAAGAACCACAAGCAGCGGCAGCTCGTAACTCACCAACATCACAACAGAGCGCTGTGCGCTTATCGCTGCAAACTTGTTTCCGCTTGCAAAACCATTTACAAAAACAATGAGCGGCATGAAGGAAAGCACTACGAAAACAAAAAGCATGCCCATGCTCATGTCTGAAGAAGAGAGGGACGGCGAGAATGGCAGAATGAAGATCAAAAACAGAGCAATTGCAAGCATGATCGGTATTCCTAGCAGGAATAATGCCTTGTCTGCGTTTTTAGGAAGAGAGTGCTCCTTGGAAATCAGCTTGATAAAGTCGGCGAGGTTTTGCAGTATTCCATACTTGCCTACCTGCTCGGGCCCATACCTGCCTTGTATTCTGGCAACAACCTTTCTTTCCACCCAACTAAGAAGGTAATCATATGCAATAACTAACGCCAACACCATCATTGCATATGCCACTGTATCAAAGACCTCTCCAACGACTCCGTTCAGAAGCATAGCACCCGCAAAAGAATATCCAAAACCCATTGACTTACCTATCTACCTCTCCCATCACTATATCCAGACTGCCAAGTATTGCAAACAGATCAGCTGTCTTGCAGCCCTTCGCTATCTCGCTTAGAGCGGAAAGGTTAGCGAAGCTTGGCGATCTCACATGCAACCTGTACGGTTGCTGTGGATCCGCAACCAGATACATCATGCACTCGCCTCTTGGCATCTCCCTTTTCACAACTGAAACCCTCTCCTGCACTGCCTGAAGCGCAAACCTAATGGGCATTCCTAGCGCGCTCCCCTCAGGAAGCGCATTCAATGCCTCCCTGACAATCCTTATGCTTTCCTCAATTTCCATCATCCTGACATCATACCTTGTCAGGCAGTCGCCGCCGCTTCTCACCTGCGGTTCAAAACCAAGAGCGTCATACGCGTAATAGGGGTTGTTACTCCTGACGTCATAATTTACGCCTGAAGCCCTCAACACAGGTCCTGTAACTCCAAGTGCTATCGCCCTTTCTTTGTCGAGAAGGCCAACGCCTTGCATCCTTTCAACAAACACGCTGTTTTTTTCAAGAAAGTTTCTGTATTTGTCGACTTGCTTCTCCAAATACGTGAGTAGTTCGTGGCATCTATCTTCAAAACCTTTAGGCAGATCGTGCTGAAGCCCTCCAAGCCGCATGCTAACGTGAAACATCCTTGCTCCCGATGTTTCTTCCATAAGCCTGAGTACCTTATCCCTGTCTCTAAATGCCCACATGAACACGGTGTAAAACTGACCTAGGTCATTTGCCATAACTCCCAACCACAGCAGGTGGCTTGCTATTCGCTGCAGCTCCAGCAAAACTGTTCTGACATAAACAGCTCTCGCTTTCACTTCTATTCCAAGAGCGTGCTCAACAGCAGAAACATACGCCTCGGCATATGAAAGAGGCGCCACATAGTCAAGCTTTTCCATGTATGGCATGTTCTGCATGTATGCCCTGTTTTCAACTAGCTTTTCAACTCCCCTATGCAGTAAACCGACATGCGGCTCCACGCTCTCCACCCTGTCTCCATCAATGTCGACCAAGAGCCTTAGCACCCCATGCGTGCTTGGATGAACTGGGCCTATGTTTATTCTTGTGCTCAATCAATCATCGTTTCGTAAGGTTCGTTCCAATTAAAGTTCTTCCTCAGTGGTGCGGCCTTTCCGTTCCACTTCTCAAGCAGCAACCTGTCCGTCCGTCTGCCCCTTATCTCAATCCCAAACATCTCACCCACTTCTCTTTCATACCAGTCTGCAGATTTGAAATGCGGTGTTATCGTAGGGACCCATGCGTCAGAAGGATCCAAATCAACATTAATGCTGTCTTCTGTGTTTTTCGCAAGGTCACGTACGAAGTATATTATCTCCAGGTGATTCACGTAATCAACAGCAGTTATTCCAACCAGGTATGTGTAGCCCTGTTTCCTCATCTCGTTCAGCCTTGCAGCAAGGTCTACCCTTTCAATCTTCAACTCCACCACCTATTTTTTTCTGCAGTTTCATGAATGCGGACACTAGATTTTCCGGTTTAGGAGGACAGCCTGCAACGTACACGTCAACAGGCAGTATCTGATCCACTCCTTTTATTATGTTGTAGCTCTCCCACCACGGTCCTCCGCAGAGTGCGCACTCCCCAAAGGCAATAACATACCTGGGTTCTAGCATCTGTTCGTAAAGCCTTTTTATTTCGGGTGCCATGGATTTTGTAATCCATCCCGCTACAACCATGACGTCGCTCTGCCTTGGCGTTCCTCTAAAAAACAAATAGCCCTTCCTTTCCGCATCGATTCGTGCAGATCCAAAATCCATAAGTTCGATTGCGCAGCAGGAAAGCCCAAACTGCAGAGGCCACAACGAGTTTTTCCTAGACCACCTGACCACGCCCTTAGAAATCATTTTTGCAGCATCTGATAAGGTTGCGAATATGGCGTTTGGCTTAGTTCCTTGCATGCTAAGAGAGTTTTCAGAAAGCAAGCTCATCTCTTTCTCAGAGTTGAGCGTTTTTCTCCTATCGTAAGTGCGCGTGTCCATCTAAATTACCTTGCTTCTTCCAACTACCAATAAAATGAGCTCAAATACAACACTGAAGATTATTAGGAACATCACGTATGGCCAGGTAGTGGCTTTCAGCTCTCTTGTAAAGGTAGACCAAAGTATCATGACTGCAACTACAATTACAAACGCAAGGAAGAGCGCAAAGTAGTGCAGGTATTCCTGCATTATCTCTATGTGGCTTCCTATTGTCTCTTCAGCGCTTTCATATGGTAGCGTTTCAACCTTGCTGTCCCTGCTCTTTGGTCTTACTAGGCGGGAGAAAGCAAGAAGAGAAAGAGGCACCAATATTGCCACAAGGGCAAAGATTGCTGCCTGCAAGTACGAGTTCAGCATCAAACAATTAATGAACTCAAAACGTTAATATTTGTGTGTTTCATCTCTAAGAAGAGCGAGTGTGGTATTTTGGGACTATCTGAAAAGGCAAAGGAAGCACTGAGGCGTGGCTCGATAAAGCTGCGTGTAAACCGCAGCGGCATGTTTCAGCAGCTGACGTTTAAGGTAAAGACGACAAAATTTGGAAATCTAGAGTACAGCGAACTATACTCTGACAGACTCATAGAACTTTCCGAACTAGCCGCTATAGCTGACGAAGTGGGGTTGCCTGTAGAAGCTCCAAACGGAAGGGCATTTCCCAAGGGCACCCGCGCGTCCGATTTCCAAACAGGGCAGGCAATTTAGCTACTTTGCCAGAGTCTTTCCGCGTTTGCATGACGCGCACATGCCCTGCGCAGTGTCATATTCAACATCGCACACAAGCCTGCCGCACAACCTGCATGCATGCGACGCTGGGCGTATTTTGCATATCTGGCACAAACCTCCAAATTCACCCGTATGACTACCCGAACTCTGCAACCCCCTGCAGCAGATCTTTTGCTCTTGAAAGGGAAAGCGGCCTCAGCCCCTTGTTTCTGGCGTACTTGCACTGGTAGCGTATGTATGTCTCATTTACCTTTGTGTCGGGGTTCAGTGTCTTGCACCTTTCTATGTACGCCACTATCGTCTTAACCGCGCTTTCCTCATCAAGCCCTCTCACATTCATAAGGTAAGGTGCGAGTATAAGGTTGACTGCCCTGTGTCGTACGTCATGTATTGGCGTCGCAAGCAGTTTCTCTATCCAGGCGTAAGCGCCCTTTTTAACATCGAGTGTGATCTTCTGCTCCTGCGGTTTTAGCTCCTTTGCGGCTTCAACAACAGATCTGGGCAGGTCCTTTTTATCTATAGGAAGCCTCGAAGCTATTGATTTTTCAATCCCGCATGCCACAAATTTCAGCAATTGCCGCTCATCGACATAAACTATGCCTTTGTCCAGTTTCTGGTTGACTAGCTTGAGTGCATCATCCCTCTTAGGTACGGCCACGAACTTCTCAAACGGCAGAGAAAAAACTTCCTTTTCACGCTTTACTCCCAGTCCAATTTCATCTGCAATTCGCAGCAGGTTCTCGACAGAATCCAGGGACAGTATTTCTTCCGCAGTGCTTGCTTCCGCGGCTGCAAATCTGGATATGGAATATCTGTCCCCTATCGCGCTCACAAGCATCCTGGCATAAACGTAGCCCATTATCTGTCTGTACTTAAAGTCGCTAACCTCCTTGACCTTCTCATACGGCACCCTGCCTTGCTCAAAAGCACTCTTCAGCCTCGTTATTCCTACCTGCAGGTATTGCTCTTCAACCGAACTTACATTCAAACCTGCAACAACCTCCCTTGCTTCTTGGGAAAAGGGATATTTGTAGGCAAAATCAAGCCTGGAATAGTCAGCCTTCATCAATATATTGTGACTTCTAAGGCTTATAATCCAAACTGCCCACCTGTTGCCACGCTTTAAAACCCTAACCTGAGCATTGTAGCAGTTCAAGAATCTTACAGCCGAAGTCAAGATGAGATGCTGACGTGTTTAACTGCATTCAGCTAGACCCTACTCAAAATAACAATATACTACATGAAAAACGGATATTGCACGAATGTTTATTAAGTGGGCCGAGAATAGGGATAGCGTGGTAGAATGCCTGAGACTATACAAAAGACCGCGGTGCAATTTAAGGAAGTAAATTCTACAACAGTGTTCATATCCGAGACAAAGGCGAATTACGCTGATTCTAAGGCACTTTTGGAGAAAAACAGCTTAAGACTAATGGCTTATAAAGAAGCACTCGTGCTTATTGACAAAAACCCAGAGCTAAAGGAGCAGCTTAAAGGAAAATGGTTCTATCTGGCTGGAAAAGGTCTGGAGGAATCGGAATTCCACACTTTTGATAACGAAGGCAAGCTTACAAAAGGAAAAGGCGACATAGAGAAGACAGTTTATTTATGGAATGGAAAGAATCCGTTGTCGCTGGGCGTGCATGCGGGCGGCAGCGCCCGCTTCGGCGAGAGGCGTTTCCTCCTCAATGCGAACAGCGGCCCTCAGGGCGTTGCGCCAGTGGTTGTCGGGGTTCGAGCTGGCCACGAAGTGGCCGCGCCGAAAATTGAAGCTTCTGGAGGAGCAAAATTCACTCCTGAACTAAAGGAGAAGTTCAGAACAACAGTAGCCAAAGTCGATGGCGTGCTGGCTCCTGAGCTAACTGATGTCCTCAAGGAAGCCCTCAGAGCGATGGAATAAAAAGTTAATCGCCCTATTATCCTTGCCTAGGTCAAGTGGCCAACATGGCTGCTGGACTATGAACAGTCTAACCCTCTGTTCATGGGATGTAAGCCTAGGAACCACACACTCGTCTACAGTGCTGACAACTCAAAACTTGTCAGACATGAAATTCAACAGCGATACTGAGTAAGCACATGCTGAAAAAGTAAAGCCGCGGTGCCGCCATGAAAATGGCATTGCAGTAGATGGGTTAACATTCTGCCGTTGTCGCTGAACGTGCATACGGACGACAACGCCCGCATCAACGAGAGGCGTTTCAACCTCAATGCGAACAACGACCCTCAGAACGTTGCGCCAATGGCTCCTGCTTACATCCTAGGGCTGGTTATGGTGGTTTCATGAAAACCTACACCAATCTCTATCCTACGCTATGTTCTTCCGAAAACCTTTATCTCGCTTGGAGAAAGGCGAGAAAGGGAAAGACGCTGAAGAATTATGTTATTGAATTTGAATCCCACCTAGAAAGCAACCTCAAAAGATTGAAGTACGAGCTAGAAACCCTTACTTACACGCCAAGTCCTTTGACAAATTTCGTCATCAGAGACCCTAAGACAAGAAAGATAAGTGCGTCACATTTCAGAGATAGGGTTGTACATCATGCCTTATGCAATGTCATAGAGCCGATCCTCTCAAAGAACTTTATCTACGATTCGTTCGCAAACCAAAGAGGCAAAGGAACTCACAGGGCGATTATGAGGTTAGAGAGGTTTATACGAGAAGTTTCTTTCAACTGCAAGTATTCCACAGTGTCGGGGGGGGGCAACACAAACTTTTTGCCAGTAGGCAGACAATAGGTCATGCACTCAAAGCAGATATCCGCCATTACTTTGATAGTGTAGACCACGAGACTCTTCTGCGCATTATAGGCAGAAAGATAAAAGACGGCAAGGTCATCTGGCTAATCCAGAAGATACTTACAAACCATAAAAGTGAGATACCGAGAAAGGGCATGTCGATTGGCAATCTCACATCACAGTTTTTCGCCAATGTTTACCTGAACGAACTTGACAAGTTCGTCAAGCATGAACTAAAGGCCAGATACTACATCAGGTATGTGGATGACTTCATAATTCTTCACAGGGACGAGGCTGTGCTGGAGAAATGGCGGGAGGAGATAGATTGCTTCCTTAAACGCAATCTACAAATACAACTCCACAAGGAAAAGACGAGGATAATCTCACTCGATAAGGGAATAACCTTCCTCGGCTTCAGGATATTTTATCGCTACAGGCTCCTGAAGAAGAGCAATACTAGAAGAATATGGAAACGTCTCGAGAAACTTCACCGCAAGTATACGGATGGCAGTATTAGCGGGGAAAAGGCTCGACAGAGCCTAGAGGGTTGGCTTGCCTACGCGCGCTTCGCTAACACATATGCTTTGAGGAAAAGAGTTTCCCAAAGGTTCGAAGAATTGTTTTGCTTGCAGGTACTAGTAATAATTTAGACCTGTCACAAAACATTAGCTCTTCATAGTCAAATTAAGGTCTACCCTGGCTTATTCCTCTACGTAAGGCGCAAGGTAGTAGGTGACGTTCGCGTCTCCGATGTTGTACGAGAGCCTTAGCGGCTGGTCCGACTTTATCGCAATCTTTATGACGTTGCCCATAGAGCTTGACTTGACCATGTTCTCCAGAAACTCTAGGTTGAAGACAGCTTCAGCATCCTTCGCTACGTCCAGCTTCTTGACTCCGGCGTTGTCTATCTCGTTAAGCTCTTCCAGGTCTCCAGAATCTCCCTTTGCGTTTATCATAAAATGGCTCTTTGCCGCCTTGAACGCTATGTATGAAGAAATAAGCGATGCGTCCTTGAGCGAGTTCTTAAAATGTTCACCGTCTATCTCAATGTTAGCGTCGAACTCAACCTTCGGTTCCTTGTCGTCCTTCTTCCTCACATCTATGAGATTGAGCCTGTACCTTCTCCTGCTCTTCGCGCCAACGAATTCAAGCGAAAGCTTGCTATCTATGTCCTTTATCACCAATGACTCGTTGTCCCTTGTCCTTGACATTATCTTGCTGAGGTTGTCAACGTTAAGCCCTATGTCCGCATTCTTCTCAAGCTCATACTTGGAGAATGCCTTGCTCGGTATGAAGAAAGAGAGCATGCTTATTCCTGAAGGATCCATCGCCCTGAGCGCAATTCCTTCCTTGGTGATGTTGAAAACACCCTCATCGACAAGGCTCACAATCGCCTCTACGCAGTCGCGCCAATACTTCGCATCATCTAGCTTAAGCTCAAACATGGGAGCCCCCTTTAATTATGGCAGCGATATTATTAAAAGATGCATTCCTCTACTGAGGAAGAGGGCTATTACTCGCATACTCTCTCCCATGTGAAAATACACCGCAGAAAGCTATAAGTGGCTTGATCTAACCATATTGATCGGGCTTTTCGCATGATAGGAATCATATATTCAACGAAGGATGAAGCAGGCACAAATATGGCTGAGCACATCGTCAAAACACACGAATTTGAGACTGTTGACAAAGGGCCGATCAAATACGCGAAGGATGACGTACGCGTATGTGCATTCGAATCTTCCTTAGATGAAGCAGAGCAGGTGGACCTGCTCGGGTTTGACTTCGCCATTTTCCTTAGCAAACACAACAGCGAAGCAGGAGTGAGCGCATTCTCAACGCACTCGATGGGCAACTGGACCAGCGAAGCTAAGTTCGGAGGGAAGGGCAAGCAGCTCTCGTATGCAGCGCCTGTAGTCATGCTGGCTGTGCTTTCCAACATGAGCAAGATCGGCGAGCCTATAGGCAAGACATACGAGGCCACGCACCACGGGCCACTCCTCAAGACACCTTCGCTCTTCGCAGAGATAGGGGGCAACAGGGAAGCACTTGGAAACAAGAAATACGCGGCAGAGGCTTCCGGCGCCACGTACAGCGCAGCAACAAGCGCGCTAAACGACGAAGTGGATTACAGGAAAGTGGCAATTGGAATAGGAAGCAACCACTACCCTGAGAAATTCTCCAGGCTTGCAATAGAGAAGTCATACGCCTTCTCGCACATACTTCCCAAATATGCGATAATGAACGAAGACGGCACCAACAACCTCGATGTGCTGCAGCAAACGCTCGAGCGAAGTACACACATGCCTGAAATTGCAGTTATAGAGTGGAAGAGCCTCAACTCCGCAGCAAAAGAAGAAGCAATAAAAAAGCTTGATGAGATTGGTTTAGACTATGAAAAGGTATGAAACGCTAATTTTACTTGCAATGTCCTTCTTGCTTCTTGCTAACATCAGTGCTGCGAATTACTGGTTCCAGAGCGGAGTTAGCGGGGGTAGCGACTCATCATCAAATTATGGCGCAGCAGTGGAGATAGAAACAATAATGCAGCAACGCCTAGGTGCTGGTGCCTTGGGTTTTTGGGTAGGCGAAAACCTCCCAAATGGCGCTTTCCTTCAGGTGGGCTATCTTGTAGAGAACCAAACAGGGTACTACCCCACAGAGTGCACCATCAGCGGCTGCGCCAGCACAAGGCATCTTACTGCTGGAAACGCGACATGGTTTTATGAATACTTCCCCGTAGGAGAAAGCGCTCTTTTTCTGGGGTCCATAGGCCCAGACAAATCTGCCGGAATTAATGGAACATTCAACACATACAGTTTCTACTCCCTTGGCAACACCTGGTATTTCCAGTTTAATAACAAAACAATCGGAAGCGCAGATCTGGGCGCTTCCAACTCAGGACCTTACACCCCACTCGCAATTGGGGAGCTGGCAAATGCAACCAGCACCGACGTATATATAAAACCAGTAACTTTCTCCAACCTTTCCGCGTATAAATATGACATGATAATTCCTGTCCAAAGTGCCTACGGGGTCATAGACTATGGCGTATCGAGCGACACGACGCTCGATAACCCCTACGGGGTTCAGGAAATCGGAAACAGAATCAATTATTTTGAAGTAGGTTCAGGCCTGCCTCTTGATTTAGATGGAAAGAAGCTTTGGTCCTTAGGATATCAACTTAAGGTGACATCACCGTATGGTAACATAAACAGCAAGAACAGCTACGAAGCATATTCTACAATCGGAATTTCAGCCCCCCCTGATGTGTATCTGAGTAACTCAACCAGAGCAGTATTTACGGGTTGGGCTGGAACTGGGCTTGGCTCATACACTGGCCCACGCAACAGCATTTCAATAACATTAAACAGAAATATCACTGAGGCTGCAAACTGGCAAATCCAGTACTTCGTAAACGTCACTTCACACTATGGGAGTACTGAAGGCAGCGGCTGGTATGCAAGCGGCACTACTGCATCATATTCCTTGGATAGCACTTCTGTGTACCAGAGCGGTACCGAAAGATTCAGGTTCTTGGAATGGAGCAACGGAAACAAGGCGCTAACAGGAAATATGACTGTAAATGCGCCTCTCAACATAACTGCATTGTGGCAGTATAAGGTAAAAATAAATGGCGAAAACGCATATGGGAAATTAATAAACACAAGCACCTTTTTGATTAATGGCAAACAGATGAATAGCACGCCATTTCTGAACATAAGCGGAAGATATGACATAGAAGGGGGGTACTACAAAGGACTTCTGCTAGCAGCCAATTACAGCGTGCCAGAAGGAAGCGCCCCTTCTGAAATAAGCGTTCCGTTGCCTGTGTACAACGTCACAATAAAAACAATTGACTTCTTCGGGTATCCTGTCAACGCATCAGCAGAAGTGATTTACAAGAACGACACAGGAGAAGTGCTTTTCTCTGGCAATGAAGGGATGCTCAGAATGAGTAACGTGCCTTACGGGTATGCGAGCGTCACGCTCTCCTCTCTGGGAAGCAAGCAGGAGCTTATTACAAGCGGAGGAAGTACAGCAACAGTCTTCTTCTTGTCCCAGTCAAACGTGGCAGTTTCCGGATTGGTTTTGTTGATAGTGGCGTACGTTGCATACGGTTTGATCAGGCACAAACAAAACAAGAGAGAAGTACAAAACACGAGTGAAGTGAAAGCAGAAGCCTGACTTGCTAGGCTTGTCGGGCAGCACAAGGTTTATTTTTCTTTACAGTGATCCTTTTAGTGATTATCATGAAGGTTGCAATCCTTGTGGCGGCGAAGGATTTCAGGGACGAGACTGTTTCTCAATTACAGCTTCTTTTTAGCAAGAAGGACATAGACGGAGTCATCACTGGCTTTACGCTGAAGGACTGCAGAGGCTACCATGGTGCGGTAGTGAAGCCGAAGGCGGAACTGAGAGAGATAGAACCAATGATTTATGATGTTCTGCTGTTAGCAGATGGGCCTGGGGTTGACTCCCTGAAGCTGTATGACAACAGACCGCTATTAGATTTGATAAAAGCATTCCATGATGCAAACAAGATAGTCGCAGGCATCAGTAACAGCGTCAAGATAATATCCAGAGCAAACATAATCAAAGACACCAAGATAGCGAAGCTGGACGATGTTGAGACCGCAAAGGTAGCCAGACTCTACAGGGGCACGCTCACGGAAGAAAGCATGGTTTTTGACAAAAATGTGCTCACTCTCTCAAACTCGGAAAATATAGGAGAGCTTGCAAATTTCCTTGCAACCAAAGGATCAACTGTGTAGCCGCTTCTTGCAAATGTTCTTGTAGAAAATGTGCTTTTCCTTGCCGCACTCACACGCGTACACGGCGTAGCCCTGCGTGCTGGCAAGCCTTACCTTGCAGTTTATTCCAGGAACAAGCAAGTTACCGCATTTGTTGCATATCTTGTTCTTTAATTTCTTTGGGATGCTTGTTTTGTAGTGAGAACTCAGCTCATTAGCGAGTCTGACATATCTCTTTGCGAGCCGCCCAGACTCGACTGAGTTTTCAAGCATTTTTTCCTCAGCAAGGCGAATCAGTATTTCTATCCTTCCTAGCGCAATCTTGCTTACCAAAGATGTGTTTTTCATCCAAAAACAGTTTTAACGCCAACATATTTATATGACGGCTACTGTAAATCAACTATGCAGACGTTCTTCGGTGCGCACGAAGAGCCGCACATACACACAACAGACGTTCGCAACCTAATCCTAGAACAGGTAATCCACGGTCAACCTGCTGAAATCATACGGAGCACGGCAGCAGCATTCATAGAACACAGGCATTATACTGACGAGGAAAACGTATGCTTGCGTATACATTCATCCGTACTGAACCATGAGTTCCACCTGATGCAGGACTACATTCGGAATTATTTTGTTCCTAGCAAGAAAGAGAGAGCGCCCGATCTCGGTGGTTTTCTTGAAAAGGGATTCGCTAAGTTCATAAAATCAATTAAGCAAAATGAGAATTCTGAATACCTGTTAGTAGTCAAACTGTGGTCGTTAGTTTCTTCTGCAGAATCTGATGTAGTCGCTTCCTCTGTCGTAGACAGGCACACAAGGCTCACCTTCCTTAGTTATGATGAGCTGACAGGAAACGCGCTTTTCTACTCCGCAGATCCTTATCCTGACTGCGCAATAAAGATGTCCTTTACAAAGATCGGAGAGAGGTCGAAGCCCGAAGATCCTTTAGGAGAGCAGAAACTGCGCCGCGCCTAGCTCTTAAATGAAGATGACTGGGCCCGCGGAGATTTGAACTCCGGACCTACGGCTTTCCTACCAAAAGATTTGATATAAGACCGCCGCTCTAACCATGCTGAGCTACGAGCCCCGAATCATATATTGCAAGAGCAGGTTTTAATGCATTTCCAAAAGCAAGGTCCGATTGCACCTCTTTGAGAGAGCGTATATTTAGCAAAACCGAACTTTCTTTGCTCTATTTATATATCTAAAAGGGCTAGTAGATAACGAAACAAGAGTGCTTGCATGGACTTGGGAGAAGGACTCAGAAAGGCAATCGCGAAGCTTACAGGAGCGACGATAATAGACGCCAGGACCATAAGGGAATTCAACAAGGAACTTCAGCGGACGCTCATATCTGCAGACGTCAGCGTCGAGCTTGTGCTTGCGCTGACCAAAAAGATAGAAGACGCCGCGCTGAAGGAGCAGCTTCCCGGAGGCGTCAGCGCCAAGGACTACATAACAAACATGCTCTATGAGGAATTGGTCAGGCTGATGGGCGCCGCCTTCAATCCTGTGCTAAAACCCAAGCGAGTGTTGCTTCTGGGGCTCTATGGCGCAGGCAAAACTACGGTCGCAGCCAAACTGGCAAAGTTCTACCAGGACAGAGGGCTGAGCAGCGGGCTCATAGCGTGCGACCTTACAAGACCAGCTGCGTATGAGCAACTCGAGACGCTTGCAAAGCAGGCAGGAGTGGGTTTCTTCGGCATCAAAGGAGAGCAGGATATCAGTGCTATAATAAAAGGCGCCTTTTCGGAGCTAAAGGAAAAGAAAGTGCTCATATGCGACACCAGCGGAAGAAATGCACTAGACAAGGAGCTCACAGAGCAACTCAAAACAATATCTAACGAGTTCAAGCCAGATGAAAAGATACTTGTAATAAATGCAGATACGGGGCAGGTTGCTGGTCGGCAGGCGAAGGAGTTTGACGATGCAGTAAAGCTCACTGGAGTCGTTGTTACTAAGCTCGATGGCTCAGGTAAAGGCGGCGGAGCACTGAGTGCAGTCAGCGCTGCCAATGTAGGAATCGAATTCATAGGCACTGGAGAAAAATTGAACGCACTCGAACTATATGATTCCAAAAAGTTTGTAGGCAGGCTGCTAGGAATGCCTGACCTTGAATCGCTTATTGCTAACGTGCAGCAGGCAATCAAAGAGGCAGAGGTAAATCCTAGCGAAACTGGGGTGGAAGAGCTGAATTTCAGCACTTTCTACACCCAACTCAAGACGCTTAACAAAATGGGTCCGTTGAAGAATGTTATGGGAATGATGGGCGTAGTGGATGCGCCAAAGGAGGTTTTTGAGCAGAGCGAGACTAAAATGAAGAGATACAAGGCAATAATAGATTCGATGACGAAAAAAGAGCGAGAAGACGGCAGCCTGCTCAACAATTCAAGCAGAATCAGGAGAATAGCCAAAGGCAGCGGATCAAGCGAGAAGGAAGTAAAGGACCTGATAAACGATTTCAACAAGATGAAGAAGTTTTACAATATGCTAAAGAACGACAGAAACATGAGAAGAAATCTCTCTAAGTTTATGAAAAAATAGATGACAAAATAAAAACAAAAGAAAAAAATGAAACCCAAAAAATAAAATAACTGAGTTTCATCTTTTCTTTGATTTCTTAGTTGCTTTCTTTGCTTTCTTTGCCATTTAAGTCACTTGCTTATCTCAACAAATGACAAGTATTTAAACAATATCAAAGAAACCACACTAATCTAATTAACAATAGTATACCTTGCTACATCTTTTTTATCAAGATAAATGCTTTTATGGTGCAAAACGCGGTTGTGTAGTGCAACACCCTTCGAAATGCAAAGTTTAAAGTTTTTAGCAGCTAAATAGAAGCATGGCGATTAAGTACTGGGAATTTGAAGACGCTCCTCTAAAAGAGAAGCTGAAGAGCCCAAACATAAAGGAACTTGCTAAGATTTACTTCGAGAACGAGACCAGAGCATATCGTTTCGCAAAGGCGCTGCTTGAGGTCAAGAAAAAGAACTCTTTGCGGTTAAAGGAATGTGATGCAGCACTGCCAATTGCGACATGGAAGAGATATTTGGATTTTGGAGTGGCTGTGGGAATACTAAAGCACGAGGAGAGTGCATACAGCTTCACTGACAGGTACTCAAAACCTTTCAAGAACATAGCTATTTACATCAAGGCGTGGGTTGACTTGCAGGGAGCGGAGGACGTCGATGTCCTTTTTGCCAATGCTAGGATAGAAAAGCAGAAGAAAAGAGGAGGAAGGCAGCAGAACTCAGAGCAGCCAATGACAGCAGCAACAGAACAGCAAAACACTTCTGCAGTGTAACTTTCAGATATCAAGACCGCTCTTTGTACCAAACTACTCCATACTCAGTATCTTCTATGATGATTCTGTGCTTTTCTTTTAGCTCTTTTCTTATCGCATCTGATTCTTCGAACTTCCTTTCTTTTCTGAACGCCTCCCTTCTGGCAACAAGCGCCTTCACCTCGTCAGATATAGGTTCCTTGTACCTGTCGCTTTCAAGCAGACCCAGCAAGTTAGCAAATTCGAGTACGGTAGTCACCGCACGTTTTTTGGAATCCTTTCCAACTGTTTCATATTTGCCAGCAAAATCTCTAAGCAGGTTGACTGTTTGAATCAGCCTCGTCAGTGCTAATGGCGTGTTGAAGTCCGAGTTCATAGCGGTCGTGAACTCTTCTGCAAGTACATCTATTGCACTATTTATCTCACCATCCCCCTCTGTCTGTGTTTCCTCCCCCATGTTGTAGAATATTCCAAAAGCAGCATAGATGTAATTTACCCGCTTCTCCGCCTCCTTAGCAAGCGCATCATCATACTCTATCTCCTTTCTGTAGTGTGTGGAAAATACAAGAAGCTTGAGCACCTCCACATTGTACCTCTCAAGGAATTCCCCTATCTTCACAAAGTTCCTGAGGCTCTTACTCATCTTCACCCCCTTCATGTTGAGCGTTCCGGAATGCAGCCAGTACTTAACAAAGGGCACCTTTCCGAATGCTGCTTCTGCCTGTGCTATTTCGTTGGTGTGGTGTGGGAATATGAGTTCGTTAGCACCACCATGCAGATCATACTGAGGCCCAAATATTGCATAAGTCATCGCTGTGTCTTCAATATGCCACCCTGGTCTGCCCGCGACCTTTCTTTCTTCTCCCTTGTACTTAAGTGCTATCTCCCAGTTCGGCTCACCTTCCTTTGCAGCCTTCCATAGTGAAAAGTCGTAAGTGTTGATCTTGCCTTCCCTAGATTCTATTCTATGTTTATTCAATTCCTCTATCTTCATTCCTGAAAGCTTTGTATAATCCTTGAACTTCGAGACGTCATAGTAAACATCATTATCTATCAGGTAGGCATAGCCTTTATCGAGCAACAGCTGTATCTGCTCGCGTATTGTTTCTATATAGTCGTGAGATCTAGGGTAAATGTCGACATCCTTCTTGATTCCAAGCTTCTCCATGTCGTCCATGAAGCGCTTTTCGTAAAAAGATGCAAGTTCCCTGGCTTCAATGCCCCTCTCCTTCGCTCTGGCTATTATCTTGTCGTCTACATCCGTTATGTTTTGCGCGTACTTCACAACGTAGCCGAGTTTCCTTAGCCACCTCGCTATTGTTGCGAAGTTGATGTAGTTCTTAGCATGGCCGAGGTGCGCATCATCGTACACAGTCTGGCCGCAGACGAACATATTGACTCTGCCTGCATTCAACGGAATGAATTCTTCCTCGCTTCTGCTAAGCGTGTTGTAAACAACTAGCTTATTTTGCTTTTGCATCAGCATCACGTAACATCCGATAGTTCTACTTAATCGTCTGGTTGACCACGATCCCTGGCGTCGAGACTGGCATTCTGCTGAGGTAGAAGTCTCCAGCAGCAATGTATGAGCTCTTCACCATTGGCGTTCCTATGACTCCTGCAACCAACTTTATGCTAACGTTCCTGCACAGGAGCGTGCCAAGAGGTATGCTTGCATTCACAAAAGTGCTCTGCGGGTCTGTGATTCCCTGGGCAGCGTAAGTGTTATAGTGCGTAACTATGAGCGATTTTCCTTTCTCAACTATCTCGACGTAAAGCGAGGAACTCTGAGGAGACACTATCTTAAAATTAAGATAAAGTTCAGTGACAGTGAAAGGTTTCGAAGTAATGTTGCCCGATTGAAGTTGCAGGCCTCCCGTATACGTGGTTGCAAAATAATTTCCATTGTAGCCTGTCCACGGCGCGGAGTAGTAGCCCCCGTTCGCATTTGCGTAGTCGAGGCTGAACGGGCTGGTTCCAAAACCTGGCCCGCTAGTGGTCCATCCGAAGTAGTTGCCTGTTGAAAAATTGCCGTTTGCGATGCTTTCAATCGCATTTTTGGACATGCATGTGCTGAACAGCACGCTTGTCGTCGTTACCGAGACCGAAGTGGTTGTCGTCATGTTTCCATTTTGTATCGTGGTAGTCGTCCCGTTATTAGAAGCCGCAGTGGTGGTGCTCGTTGTTCTGGAAGGGCCTGTCCCGAAGAAACCGTAGACAAAAAGAGCTCCGATTATCATGAGTATGAGCATTATGAAATATACGATGATGCCTTTGTGCACTAAACCACTAGATTTAATATAGTGATATAGATAAACAATATAAAAACAGATACGTAGTTAGCACTTGGTGTTTATTTGGGAAGCATACCCAGGAAATGGAAAAAGAAAGGAAGGATGCGCTGGAAATGGATCAAGAAGCGAAGAAAGCGAATCAAGAGAGCGCAAAAGAGAAGAGTGGGAGAGCTCTAGCCTTCTCGAAGTGCCTTTATGCGAATTGTTGGTCTTGACTTAGCGGGTAGCGAGAAGCGCGACACAGGCTTCTGCTACATGAGCGAATCGCTAAAATGCGAGACAAGTGCTCTGCACACTGACAAAGAGATACTAGAGGCCACGCTAAGCGCAAATCCCGATATCGTGAGCATAGACGCACCGCTTTGCCTGCCGAAGGGAAGAAAAAGCCTAGAGCAGAGAGACGCTCCTCACTTAAGGGAGTGCGACAGAGCGCTGCAGAAGATGCACATACGCTTTTTCCCAATAACCTTGGGCCCGATGAGGAAACTAACGGCTCGCGGAATAATGTTCAAGAAACTCTTTGAAAAGAAGGGGCTAACTGTCATTGAAAGCTTCCCTGGAAGCGCGCAGGACATACTCGGAATACCTCGCAAGCAGGAAGGGTTCGAGAAGCTAAGAAGAGCGCTCATCAAGTACGGAATAAAAGGGGGCGTAAGAAAGAAAGACATAACGCACGACGAGCTAGATGGAATAACGTGTGCGATAGTCGGCAAGTGCTATCTCACCGGAGACTACCGCGCTTTGGGCGTGAAGGAAGAAGGATTCATGATAGTGCCCAATCCGCCAAAGGGGAAGGCGAAATAAGGCATTAGCATCTACATAACTCTCTTTATCTCTTTGAAGGTCGGCGCTAAAGAATGCACATGAATTTCAAAACAGTTTCTCAGTTCTCTGCTTATGAGGCTACCTTCGCGCATATCCAGCAAGTTCGATAAGTATCTGCTTTCTTCACTTTTTGGGTCAAGCAGTGCCTCAACAATCAAAATAGTGTTAAGGTCACCCCTGTTGATTTTTTTGTGGGAGATGCTTTCTGCTGCTACTGAGAAAAGAAAACTAGATGCGGCTACGTATCCTAGGTCTGATGCTGGCTTCTTGGTGCGTGCTGCTTTGTTAGCATCATCGAATGCTTTTTCAAAAGCATCATCCAAAGTGTTTTTCCACCAAGCATCTTCTTTAGAAACAGTGGCCGCTATTCCCATTTAATACACAAATCACTTGCTTCTCGATGCCTTTTATAGCTTCATGTGAAACTTGTAAACACTTGTTTTTCGCCAAGCAACATGCCGCTCAAGCCAAACTCCTTACCTGATACCTCCCTCTTTTTTCCACTCCTTCAAGTCTCTTTAATATTTGCTTCGCCTGCTTGGATTCCTTTCTGTACGCAGCGAGCATCTTCATATAGCTTTTCGTGTCAATCGACCTTTTCATCAGGAGCAGGTCTATCGCCTTGTCCTCAATGCTGTCGCTTATCTCCGAAAGCCCGAAATCTATAACGCACGCCCTTCCTTTGCTTATGATTATGTTTGCAGGAGTGAAATCGCCATGAACAACATCCGCGTTGTGCATCTTTGCCAGAGTCCTTCCTATCCTTGCATAGTCCGAATAGGTATCAAGAATGTCTTTCAACATAGTGCCCTCGACTTTTTCCATGTAAACAGTGAACTTTCCCACTCCGAGAAGTCTCGGAACGACTACGCCGCTCTTATACGCTCTGTAAATCACCCTTGCCTCCTTTTTAGTCCTTGTCTTCCTCAGATTTTCATCTATCTCACGTATCCGATAGCTCTTAACGTGCCTCAGCTTTACGACCGCGCATGTACCAAAGAGACTCGTTTCGAAAACCTTTGCTTCGGCACCTTCTCCAATCAAACGCAAACAACTCACCTAACAACAACTGCACTGTCAATCCTATATTTCTGTTTTATGTCGCACTTCGACAATGGCAATGAACAACCTTTTTTAAGCATTTTCTCAGCTGCAAACGCTATCATCGCGCCGTTATCCGCATTGAACTCATTCCTGGCATAACCGAAACGCATCTTATGCGACTTGCATATCGCGTCCAGCATCTCCCTGAGCCTTTCGCTTTGCGCGACGCCTCCGCAAACACACAGCTCCTTCGCACCACTAAGCAGCAGTGCTCTTTCTGTAGCCTCGCAAAGCATTGCGAACGCAGTTTCCTGCAATGAGTAACACAGGTCTTCTGCCTTCTCCTCCCCAGAGCGTTCGATAGCATGCGTCAGCAAGCCAGTAAATGCAAAGTCCATTCCCTTCACAGTGTACGGCATCTCCACATACCTGCCTGCTTTAGCAATCCTGGCTACGGTGGAGCCCCAGGCAGGCGTGAGCTTCAGCTTCCTCGCGAAGGAGTCTAGCATGTTGCCTACCCCCACATCGAGAGTCTCGCCAAGTATGCGGTAGTGCGGAAAGGGCACTGACGCAAACTTAAGTATCTGCGAGTTTCCGCCGCTGACATAAAGCACCACTGGATCATCGAGTTTGCCTGCATGCCTTGATATTTCAACATGCGCCACGGAGTGATTTACAGGAATTATTTTCAGCTTTAACTTGCTTGCGATCGCTTTTGCCGCAAGCTGGCCCACTTGCAGGCAAGGACCTATCCCAGGGCCTTTAGTATAACCGACTCCTTCTATATCTCCAAATGAAACGCCTGCCTTGCTTAGCGCGCGAACTATCACCTTGCCTGCGTTCTTGGCGTGGAAGTTAGCAACCTTCGCGGGTATCATGCCCGTAGTGCTCAGGTCATACATTTCCTTCTCATTCGCAAGAACTCTCCCGTTGGAGACTATGCCAACCCCGAAAGTATGTGCACTGCTTTCTATACCTATTACCAACATAGCCCGATCACGTTAGCTTTGATCCTCTATTACCTTCTTGTTTTATATAGTTTAACTTACCATCAACTCACTCCGACTGACTCCATGAAAGAAAATACAAAATTGCCCGAAAAGGTTGAAGACTCCGCGGCATTGAAAAACGCAGTTGCAGATGTGATGAGAAATGAAAATAGCTCTGCAGTGCAGATGCCTGCTTCTATAAAGGCCAAATGCCCCGATTGTGATGTCGTTCTGGAAGTTCCTTCGGATACGGCAAAGGGCGAAATCATAAGTTGTCCTGGCTGCGGCCTTGAACTTGAAGTGAAAGAGGTACGCAGGGACAAGGTCGACCTTCAGGAAATGACTCTTGAAGGAGAGGACTGGGGCGAATGATGCGGTTGCTCTTGGCAAAAGAACACTTGCAAACAGAGCATTAAATACGCAAGCGCTACGGCACTACTTCCCAAAATAACAAACCTTATTGCTAAAACTGTCAAATAAAGAACTGTTTATATACCTCCGAAGACACAAGTATATTGGTTTTGATGAGTACCTGGAATGACTTAAACGGAAGCTCAAAAGTAGTTAAATCACCTAAAGAACTATCGAGCATCTTAAGGAATGTTGAAAAAATCTCCACTGAAGCAGACGCAGTCCACCTTTACCTCAGGTCTGTGTTCAGGAGGGAAAACATCACAAAAAACTCTATTTTTGATTCGCTAAAGACAATAACTGCTGGGATAAGAAACAGACTAAAACCGAATGTTACTGCAGCATTAAACAAGTGAATAGTATGTTTGGCTGGATAAGAAAAATACGTGCTGAGAAAAGGGCAATTACTGACACACACGCGAACAGGCCGGTAAAATTCGTAAGGGAGCGGGAAAACGTCTGGAGAGTCGTGTACGCAGACCAGAAAACGAACAACTGACTTCACGCCTTGCCATTTTCTAGAAAGCTGCCCTCGACCGCGCTGGTGAAACGAAATGAGTATTGCCCTAAAGCAAAAAGATAACATCGCTGCTGGCGATCCCGCACTAGAGATAGCAAAGCTCCTTTCTGCAGGTCCAGGTCCGCTAAGGATAATAGGCGCAAGGGAAGATTCACAAGGGGCAAAGAAGTGGGCCTTGGGCAGAAACCCAGAAACTAAGAATGTTGAAGCGGAGGTGCGCCTTTCCATAGGCAAGGTAGTAATATGCGCTTACCAGAACGAGGTAAAAACTGCAGTCGCAGATATGCTGTTCAAAAGCGGTACTGTGTATACTGACTGGGGCGCATTTTTGCACCTACCCCTCGAATCGAAGCTGAAGTTTCCAGAGCTCAATCCGCTCAGAAAAGAAAAAACCAAGTGCACTGGGATAGTAACTGTTTATCACGACAAAGACAAATTGCAGCTCAAGGAATTCCGCGTGGAAGCCAATGAGAAGGCAGCGAACAGGCATTTCTACTCGCTGATTTTTGAAAACAGTGTGCAACTTGCCCAGATAACCGCCCTGCCTGACAAAAAATGGGTGGACGACGTGCAGATAATGTCAAAGGCCTTAAATTTTCTCTGCGCCGTTGCAAAATCTGATACTGAATTTCCCTTCAAGGAGTTTGTGGCAAGGGAACTGGAAAAACACGGCATGAGCGTTAGCACAGAAACGGCCGAAACGCTATATGCCAACTTCGTACGCGAGAAGGCAAGAAAGGAAACGATAGAAAAGGCATACCTTGGTGGGCAAAAACTCCCGGGCTGGGAGATGACAGATCCCAAGCAGTACGACTGCATGCACTTCAGGCTGATGGTGAGGGCAGAGCAAGGCAACGCCTTCAAGATATTCCATTCTGAGGAAGACAAGACTGCCTTATATGAGGTAGATCCGTTCGATAATCCAGAGGTGCTCCAAAAGATGCCTTATTTGAGTTGCTCTGTTGTGGATGAAATGCACACTGCTGTTTTCGGCCCTTCAGGCTTTGTCTTAGGAGTGCCAAAGGAAAACATAAGGAGGGCATCTCCGTGCGACCTGAAGACTGTGATAAGAAAAGAAAGAAAGGAGGACTACCGCGCGAACCTGCCTTCCGCGCAGGAAATACTGGAAAGGACGAAAACTAGAGAGTTCAACGAGGTCGTAGTGGCAGGAACTAACGAGCTTACTGGAAGCAAGATAGAGATGATTGGCGTGTACCTCTCAACAGACCCTCTCACGATGAAGCCCCGCTACCCAGAGCAAGCAGCCAGGGCCGAGTGTTTCGTGCGGCAGCACAAGCTTCCCCTGATTCGCCTGATCGAACCCTTCTTGATGTCCGAACCAATTCCTGCCTGGGCGATCGATGAATAGTTGGGTAAATCAATGTCCAGCAAAACCCATATTAATGTTATTATATACATAAATTACAGGCTTCTTACAAGGTTAGTCTTACCCTTCTTTTAGGTGGATTGTTGCCCAAGCGAGAACACGAACTCGTACCGCTGCATAGAATTATGAGTCGAACCGAGGTTAACGAATTGCTCAGTTCT
>Ga0208045_1000137_pt1 | contig 34624 bp, 30 predicted proteins | sample PL_2010_200m_FD_184160 | JGI IMG/M metagenome (GOLD analysis project Ga0208045, IMG submission 184160) | Freshwater microbial communities from Powell Lake, British Columbia, Canada to study Microbial Dark Matter (Phase II) - PL_2010_200m... | ecosystem: Environmental > Aquatic > Freshwater >...
AACATATATATTATAGCAAAATTTTTGTAAGATGCCCGATGACTCGATACGCGATCCCGGATCCTTTTTGCTGGTTACATGGTGCCGTGATGTTGTGGTATCATTCCTCATTTTCTTCTTCCCTCGTCCCTCGTCCCTCGTCCTTTGTCCTTCGTTCTATCCTGATCCTGGCGTCAACGACCACAATGGAATCCCCCTCTCCGAGTAAAGGGTTGAAATCGAGTTCAACAATCTCCGGAGCTACCTGCAGCAATGCTGAAAGTCTCACCATAATACCGGCAAACACCTCTTCGTTCACTCCCTGCCGGCCACGAATCCCCTGGATGATCTTATATCCCTGCAACCGGCGGATCATGTACAAGGCCTCGTCCAGCCCCAGCGGGGCAAGTCCGACCGACGTGTCTTTCAGAACTTCAATAAAAATCCCTCCCAATCCGCAGAGGATCAGATGACCGAAACCCGGTTCATATTTCGCACCCATGAACAGCTCGGTTCCTGATAACATGGGCTGAAGTAAGATACCGGTCGTCTCCGGGATCTGCATCATCCGTTCAAATTCTTTCAGCAGGGTATCTTCATCCTGAACATTTAACACCACACCGCCCATATCCGATTTGTGGACAGGGCCAACCACCTTCATCACGATCGGAAATCCCAGTTCTGCTGCGGCTGTTTTCAAACCGTCAGGGGTGGTTACCACGGCTTCCTTTGCCCGTGGTATCTGACAGGCGTCAAGTAATCCCTCAACCTCAGCCGGAGAGATGAATCCTTCCGTTGCGTGATCTATAATTTCCCGGATCCGAGGTTCGTCAACAGGAGGGTGTTCCGGGTCCAGGGAGGCAGGGGGAGGTGTATAGTAAACGCGCGCAAGCGCTTTTGCGAAGAGGACCTCCTGGGGGAAATAGGTATGGCCCCAGCTGATGAAGTCTTTGATCTCCTCACCGGCTGTCATGACGGACGGAAGGATGGGAAAAATGGGTTTCTTGCAAATCTTCATCTTCTCATCAATGATCCCGTACTCATTGAATACCCTGTCCAGTCCGGGTGTCCCGAAAATCACGACAATACCGTCAATTTCCTCAAACTTGTTCTCTGCATAATCAATGATCATGGAGAGCTGTTCTGCATTGCCGGTAGCCAAAAAATCGATCGGATTGGCGACCGATGAACCCGGATGAAGATGTTTATGCAACTCAACAGCATTAGGCCCTTCCAGTTGAGGAACCCCCAACCCGTTTGCCGACAGGGCATCCGTGAGCATAATGGCAGGACCCCCGGCATGGGTGATAATGGCTATGTTTTCCCCCTTGAGTACCGGGAATTTAAAAATAGATGCCACATTGATCAGTTCATTCCTTCCAAAACATCGAACGATGCCTGCTTTCCGAAACAGAGCTTCCACTGCCGCATCCGGTCTTGCCAGCGCCCCCGTATGGGAAGAAGCGGCCCTCGTTCCCGCTTCAGAAGTGCCTGCTTTGATGGCGGCAATCTTGCATCCTTTCCGGATCAGGGATGAGGCATGTTTCAACAACATATCAGGCTTGGTGATGGTTTCCAGATAGAGTAACTTATTGAGCGAACTGGAAGCAGGATCAAAAGTCTCATCCATATACTGAAGGATATCTTCCACACCGGTCTGGGCGCTGTTCCCCACAGAGAAAACACGTGCAAATCTCATCCCTATAGGAATTCCCGCCTCCATGATAAAACAGGCTGTAGCCCCTGAACCCGAGATAAAATCAAATCCGCGGGGATGCAATATGGGGATGGGCCGGGTAAAGACACCTGCATAAAATGGGGAAAGAACACCGATGCAGTTGGGACCGATCAGCGAACCATTGACGCTGTTGACAATTTGTACCAACCGCTCTTCCAGTATTTTTCCCTCCTTACTCTCTTCACTGAAACCGGCCGAAATGACAATGAATGCCCGTGTATTCTTTTCCCGTGCAAGAATTTCCACCACATCTACGACAAATTTGGCCGGGATGACGATGATCGCAAGATCTACTTCAGGCAATAATGCCGGGTCCTTATAACTTGGGATTCCCTGCACCATTTCCAGTTTCGGATTCACTACATAAAGATTCCCCCGGTATCCTGTTTCAATCAGGTGCTGAAGGACGGCTCCACCGGGTTTATGCCAGTCGTTTGATCCCCCGACTACAACAATGCTACGGGGTTTGAGAAGTTGTTCGGTTATCATAGTCTGAAGAGATTTAGCGGTAAAAATACTAAAAAGTTATCGTATTTTTATAGCCCCTATTTGTCTCATGAAGAAACAGGTTATTGATTTACGGAGCGACACGGTAACCCGGCCTTCCAGGGGGATGCTGGATGCAATGTTTGCTGCAAAGGTTGGGGATGACGTATTCGGCGATGATCCGACCGTGATCGCACTGGAAACGAAAGCAGCTGTCCTGTTCGGTATGGAAGCTGCCCTGTTCTGTCCTTCCGGAACCATGACCAATCAGATCGCCGTCAAAGTCCACACCCGGCCAGGCGATGAAGTAATCTGTGATGCCGGTGCACATGTATATACCTACGAAGGAGGTGGAATTGCCTTTAACTCAGGGGCATCCGTACGGGTAATCCAGGGTGACCGTGGACGTATTACGATGGAGCAGGTGGCCTCCTGTGTCAATCCCACCGACATCCATTTCCCGTTATCCCGGCTGGTGGTAGCCGAAAATACCTCCAACCGGGGGGGCGGCAGCTATTACGATCAACAGGAGCTGGAGCGGATCAGTCTGTTTTGCCGGGAACACTCGCTCAGGTTCCACCTGGATGGAGCCCGCTTCTTCAACGCTATGATCGCCACGGGGAATGATCCGTTGCAAACCGGAAAACTGTTTGATTCCATCTCAATCTGCCTGTCCAAAGGACTTGGTGCTCCGGTAGGATCGGTATTACTAGGCACCGGTGAATTCATCCACCAGGCCAGACGGGTCCGGAAAGTACTTGGGGGAGCCATGAGGCAGGCAGGCTACCTGGCAGCTGCCGGTATCTTTGCCCTTGACCATCACATCAACCGCCTGGAAGAAGATCATGACCGGGCTAAACGAATCGGCCGGCTGCTGGAAGCATGTCCGTTTGTTACCCAGGTAGTTCCGATCGAAACAAACATTTTGGTGTTTACCCTTTCCGGAATGATGCCCGATGTCGAATTCCTCAACTACCTCAAAGAAGAAGGGATTCTGGCTTTGGGATTCGGACCGCAAACCATCCGGATGGTTACCCATCTCGACATCACGGAACCCATGGTGGGAAGACTGGCTGAGGTCTTGAAGAACTGTCAGATGTAATTCGTCGCACAGGGTTCACTCTCCAGTTCGAGTTCCAGGGTAGCGTGCTGGATGTTCAGTTTCAGTAATGCCTGCTGGATGTTCAGCTTCAACGGTTCAAAAGAGGAAAGTGGAAAATCGGCCGCTACCACAATGTGCGCTGTCAGGGCGTTTTCGGTCGTACTCATCGCCCAGACATGGATGTGATGTACACTCCGGACCTCCGGCAGGTGTTCAATGGATATTTTTACTCGATCCAGGTCGATTCCGCGGGGCACCCCGTCCAACGCCAGAATGGTGCTGTCGCGAAGCAGGCTCCAGGTGGAGAAGAGGATAATCCCAACGATGGCGAGACTGATAACCGTATCCAGCCAGTACCAATGGGTAAACCCAATGACGATCCCGGTGCCCACTACACCCAGGGAAACCAGGGCATCTGCCGCCAGGTGAAGAAAAGCGCCCCTGATATTGAGATCCTTCTCCCGGTTTTTGAAGAAGAGCAGCGCTGTGACCGAGTTTACGACGATCCCTATCCCGGCCACCAGGGCCATCTCATCCCCCTGAACAGCACGAGGTTCACGCAAGCGGGCCATACTCTCCCATCCGATGGCGCCGACGACGATCAACAGGATCACCGAGTTCAACAGGGAAATCAATATGGTCGACTTACGTAACCCGTAGGTGAAGTTCTGGTTGGGCTTTACCCTGGCAAGACGAAACGCAACCATTGCCAGGGCCAGGCTGGCTACATCGCTCAGGTTATGACCCGCATCCGAGATAAGGGCCAGGGAGTTGAGAACCATACCCGCTCCAAACTCCACTGCCACAAACAGAAGGTTGAGAACGATCCCGATGATAAATGCCCGGTTGACACCACTTAATTCAGTAGATCCTATGGTATGACTGGTACTCAAAAGGGGATTATAACCACTTCACGAATGGGATAAAGGGAGCTGTTTTGGAGGTATATTCGGCCCAACCCGGATGTTCTTTCATCTTTTTCTCAAGCATCGGGACCCCGGAAACAAAACGAAGGGTCAGGGTGATGACAATGGGACTGATCACGGTCATCCAGCCACCGGGTACTCCAATGGCATAAAACCAGAGTCCCCACCAGACCAGGGCCTCTCCGAAATAATTCGGATGGCGGGTATATTTCCACAGTCCGGTGGTCATGAGCTGCCCTTTGCTGTTCGGATTCTGTTTGAAGTACGAAAGCTGCATATCGCCGATGGTCTCAAAGAGGAACCCGACACCGAAAATGATCAGTCCTACGGTATCCCAGGTGAATAACGCCTCCCCGGGATGGTAGTTGATATACCAGATGGGAAAGGAGATGATGAACATGAAGAGTCCCTGGAGCAGAAAGATCTGGAAAAAACTCCGCAGGACAAAATGGTTCCAGGTATCCCTCCAGTGCTTGTACCTGAAATCTTCTCCCTTCCCCTTGTTCCGCTGGTAAATATAAATGGCAAGGCGCAATCCCCATAACAGTACCAGGAAAGCGACAATGATTTTTCGGAGGTCCAGGTCGGGACCCATCGCAAGAGAAAAAACTGTAACAACGATGAACCCGGGACCCCAGAAAAAGTCCACAATGGAATTATCCCTGGCCAGAAGAGCTACCACAAAGGCCAGGATCATAAAACCGAAAATCACCAGTGCTATCTGCCAGTACATAACGACCTCCAGCATCATTTTAACATAAATGAAACCCCTACAGCTCCCGGACCGGTATTGGCTACAAGGGCCGGAGAGATATGATCCACGAAAAAGGGTTCCTTCCCTGTTATCTTCTTCATCTCACCGGCATAATAATCAGCCACCTCCTGGTTGTTGGCATGAGTGATGGTATATTCCCATACCTCTTGCCCGTTGATAATTTTCCGGACAGTAGCCAGTAATTTCTTCTGCGATCCTTTAACGGTGAACGACTTGCCAAATAGCTCCGATTTCCCCTCTTTATCAATCGCAATCACAGGCTTCAAATCCAGGGTACGGGCAATAAATCCCTTAAACGGACTAACCCGGCCCGATTGAATGATGTAGCTTAACGTCGGGACCGTGACACGGAGAAAGGATTTTGATATCCACGGTTCAATTTTTGGCAGGATCTCCTCCAGGGCCATACCATCTTCCACCGCACGAGCCACCCGCAACACGATCAGACCCAAGGCTCCGGTAAGATTCCTGGAGTTAAAGATGTAGGATGGCTTCCCGTTCCTTTCACTGATATCTTTGGCTGACTTCATTCCGTTCTGATAAGTCCCGCTGAGTTTCTCGCTGATAAAAAATCCCAGGATGGAATCATAGTGCGTGGAGAGGTATTCGAACTTGTTCTGGAATTCCTTCACTGATGGTTGTGAAGTGGTGGGACGTACCTCCTTCTGTTGCTGCAACTGGTAAAACTGCTGAGCATGCATGGTCATCCTGTCAAGGTAAAAGCTCTCTCCGAAATGAATACTTATCGGAATCATATGGATCTGGTATTGCTCCAGGATCTCCTTGGGCAGGTCACAGGTTGAATCAGTTAATATGGCAATATCCGATTTCCGGTTGTGCATGATCTCATTCTGCATGATCATATCATCCACTTTCTGGTAGGTGATCTCGCTTAATCGACTGAGCTTGGAAAACACCTCGGCCGGATGATCCGTATGCAGATGGATCCGCATTTTTTTGGGGGATCCGGCCACCACTAAGGAGTCACCAAAATGCTGCAACTGGTCCTTTATCCCCTTTTTATCAAGATTATCACCAGAAATCATCGCTTCCGTACAAAAACGGAAAGTGATCTCCTCATGAAGTTCATCAATATTTACAGCTTGTGTACCCTCTTCGTTCTCTTCCCTCGCTGCAGCTACATAACCTTTGACGAAGAAATCCAGGATCCCCTCCAGAAAATAGACAAACCCTTTCGCCCCCGCATCCACCACATGGGCTCGTGCCAGAACTTCCAGCTTCTGGGTTGTTTCGGAAAGTGACTCAACAGCCTTGTTGTACGCTTCAATCAGGATCCTGATAAAATCATCGATGATATCTTTCAATGCATAGAGGTATTCAGCCCAGTCTTTGATCACGGTGAGAATCGTTCCTTCCACCGGATTGGCAATGGCTTCGTAAGCGTAAGTTACAGCCCTTTTCATGCTCTCGGCAAAAGACTGTACATCAAGTTTCCCCTCTACTTTGATCTCGTTACTGAACCCATAAAGAAACTGTGCAAAAATGATCCCGGAATTTCCACGGGCACCGTTTAATGCAGCATCCGCAATGGCGGTTGCAGTCTGCTTGATATTCTCAATAGGGATCTTTGCATCGACAATGGAACGCATCGTGGAGGCAAGGTTGGTGCCGGTATCAGCATCAGGGACAGGGAATACATTGATTTTGTTCAGAATCTTCTGGTGATCGAAGATCCGCTGGGCTCCTGCGATAATGCTGTAATAGAGCTGACTTCCATCCAGCTCACGTAACTGTATAGCTTCTGTGTTCATTTGATCTTTTTACAATCCGAAAGTTTCCCCGAATCAATAACCTGGTTGAGTTCCCTGACGATGTCGTTGTATTGATGGCGGTTTCCGCATTGATACATCTCCAGGAGCGGATCTTTATCCAGCAACTGCTGAAACAAATCATCCGCACTCGGGGTTTTAGTCAGTGCCTGATAAGCATCGTAAGTGATGGAAAGAAAAGCCACATCGGGTCCGATTCCACGGTTATCCAGCAAATAGCCTCCGGATAACGGCCGGGGAAGGACCGCTTCACCCTGCTTCCGGATATCCGTTACATCCGGATAGGAGGTGATCCTGTTCTTGTCGTCCGAAAGAGCGACAGGTACATAATAGAAATAATCCTTTTTTGTCTTATAAATGATGCAGGGTGGTAAAGCCATGACAGATCCTCCGCTTTGCTTGTTGATTTCCGTTGAGGTGGTGGCAGAAGGTTGTGTTTTTTTTGAACAGGAGGCCAGGGAAACCAGAAAAAGGAGGATGGTGCACGGGATGACTGCTTGTGGTTTCATGCGTTGACTGGTCAGGGTCTCACTGATTGGAGAACTACATTCAGCATGCAAATGTACAAAATATAAAAAAAGCTGAATGTGTGTGGTTGAAAACAAACTGTTAAAATAATGTAAATTATTGGATGAACCATACGATTTACATACCTTTGCCCGATAAAAACATTAAGTATATGCGTACCTACATAGTATTATTTTTTTTCCTGTTCTTCGGTACTGTCGTAACCGTAGCACAGCAGACTGATCCCAGCAATCCACAAACATCCAATCCCAATGCTCCCGAGATCACATTCGAGAAGACGGTTCATGATTATGGAATTGTGACGAAAGGAAGCAACGGTACTTGTGAGTTTAAATTTACCAACACCGGGAAAGAGCCCCTGATCCTTTCCAAACCGGTCTCTTCCTGTGGTTGTACTGTCCCATCCTGGCCTCAGGAACCCATTCTTCCCGGCAAAAGTGATGTAATCAAAGTAACCTACAATACCAACAACCTTGGGGTTATCAACAAAACGGTTACGATCTATTCCAATGCCCAGACAAACAGGGTTTTATTGTCGATCAAAGGACAGGTAGTCGCACCTCCCCCCGAAACTGTTCCCGAAAAACAGAACGATATGAGCGCCACACCTGTTAATAAATAAGTGAGCCTGTTTTAAGATCTTTCTTCTATGCCAGACATCTCATCAAGGGGGCAACACATGCCTGCTTCCCCTATTCGGAAGCTTGTCCCATACGCCGAAGAGGCAAAACGAAAAGGGATTACCGTTTATCACCTGAACATCGGACAACCCGACATTGAGACTCCTCCCAATGTGATGGAAGCCATCCGGCATATCGACATGAAGGTGATTGAGTACAGCCATTCTGCCGGTATCATCTCCTACCGCCGGAAACTTGCAGAGTATTACCGTCGCAACGGGATCGAGATCACCCCGGAGGAGATGATCGTGACTACCGGAGGGTCGGAAGCCATCCTGTTTGCCCTGATGAGCTGCCTGGATCCGGGTGATGAGATCATCATCCCGGAACCCTTTTACGCAAACTACAACGGATTTGCCATCGCAGCCGGAGCAGTCATCAAACCGATCGATTCGTCCATAGAGGATGGATTTGCCCTGCCTCCGATCAGCTCCTTCGAAAAGGCAATCACGCCCAGAACCAGGGCTATTATGATCTGTAATCCGAATAACCCGACAGGTTACCTCTACTCTTTAGAAGAGCTGGAAACCCTTAAAGAGATCATCCGGAAAAAGGATCTCTTCCTCTTTGCCGATGAGGTATACCGCGAGTTTTGCTACGACGGGAAGAGACACCATTCGGTAATGAATCTTAAAGGCATTGAGAATAATGTGGTGTTAATGGATTCGGTATCGAAACGGTACAGTGCGTGTGGAGTCCGGATCGGTGTCCTGATCTCGCGGAACAAAGAGGTGATGAGCACCGCCATGAAATTCGCCCAGGCAAGACTCAGCCCCCCTTCTCTCGGTCAGGTCGCAGGTGAAGCTGCCGTTGACACCCCGGATGCCTACATGCAGGCAGTCCTGAATGAGTATGTCGAACGCCGCAATATTGTAGTGGAATCAATTAACAACATGCCGGGTTGCTTCTGCCCGGTTCCGGGTGGCGCGTTTTATGCAACAGCCCGGTTGCCGATTGATGATTCAGATAAGTTCTGCCGGTGGCTTCTGGAAGACTTCAATTACGAGAACCAAACCGTGATGCTGGCCCCGGCTACAGGATTTTACTCTACCCCCGGCCGGGGTAAGGATGAAGTCAGAATCAGTTATGTGCTCAATGTCCATCACCTCGAACTCGCAATGAAATGCCTGGAAGAGGGACTAAAGGTCTATCCCGGAAGAACATAAGGGAGTGTAGAAAAACTTCCTGAAGCCGCCTTATTCGTATAACAAATACCTTTCCCGTATCTGCTTAAAGACCGTTGTTCCATCCTGCCAGGATTGACGGATCTCCGTTTCTGAAACTCCATTCAGGATCTGTTTCCGTAACTGATCTGTTCCGGCCAGCTTATCGAAATAGGAGGTGAAAAAATCCGGACTGCTCCCCAGGTTTTTAAAAGTCATCATAAGCCAGACCAGATTGATCCGGCCAAACAGTGCAGGATGATCAATATAGAAATCACGCAGGTCCAGTCCCCGGCATAATGCTCCTTCGTGAGGAGGATGAAGGCTTCTCCCGGGCATGCTCTCGGGAATGAAGGAGAATGAAAAACCTTTCATCTCCGGATACCCGACCACTTCAAAGGGAAAACAGGTTCCTCTCCCGATACTCACATCAGTTCCTTCAAAGAAGCACAGAGAAGGATATAAGTATACGGCATTCATGGTGGGAAGATTCGGGGAAGGCGCCACCGGCAACTCCACAAAAGTGTGATGAGTCCAGTTCTGCAGGGGGATGATAGTAAGCTTACAGTGGATACCATCCTTCAGCCACCCCTCTCCGTTAACCATCTGCGCATATTCACCTATGGTCATGCCATAGACCACGGGCACCGGATGAAGACCGATAAATGATGCATAGGATGGATCCAGCACCGGGCCATCAATATAAAACCCGTTGGGATTGGGCCGGTCCAGAACGATTACCGGAATTCCTGCCTCTGCACACGCTTCCATCACATAGCTCAGGGTGGAGATATAGGTATAAAACCGGACACCCACATCCTGAATATCAAAGACCACCACATCAATCCCCTCCAGATCCCCTGTCGAAAGGTTCCGGTTCTTTCCGTACAACGAAATTAGCTGCACCCCGGTGAGACTATCGAATCCGTCGGCTACATTGACTCCATCCCCCACTTGTTGCCTGAAACCATGCTCGGGTGAAAAGATTTTTACCACTTCACACCCCGTCGCCAGCAAGGTATCAACTGTATTGATTCCTCCCACAACAGACGCATGATTCGCCACAATCCCAATCCGCTTGCCTTGCAGCAACGGCAGGTACTCTCCGGTCCGCTCGGCACCGGTAATAACCTGCGCCGTAGCCGAAAATCCCAATAAAAGCCACAAGGCATGAGCCATGAGCCATGAGAGATTTGAATGTTGTCCGCCTGTCCGCTTGTTCACTTGTCCGCTTGTCCGCCACAAATTTACTACATTTGTCCCTGGTAAATCAACCACAATTGAACATCGAACTCTTTCTGGCCAACAGGATGGTTGTACGTACGAGGGCTAACTTTTCCAGACCCATTGTACTCATCGCCATCATCAGCATTGCACTGGGATTGTCCGTGATGTTCCTTTCCATTGCCATTTTGAATGGGTTCCAGCGGGAGATCCGGGATAAGGTGATCGGCTTCGGCGGACACATCCAGGTGACGAGCTTCGAGGAGAACCAGTCGTTCGAACCCAAACCCATCCGGCGTGACCCGGTGGTCATGCAAACCATGAGTAACATCAAGGGAATAAGCCATATCCAGGTTTTTGCCAGTAAAGCCGGCATCATTAAAACCAATGATCAGATCCAGGGTGTGTTGCTGAAGGGGGTAGGCAGTGACTTCGACTGGACATTTTTCGATAGCAAAATGAAGGAAGGGAAACATTTTACAGTGTCCGACACCAGCAGGACCGATGAAGTGATTATTTCCAGAAAGCTGTGCAACCTGCTGAATCTGAACCTGAACGATGATCTGAGAATGTACTTCATTGCAGGGAACCACGTGCTGGGCCGGAAATTTACGATCGTCGGAATTTACGAAACGGGGCTGGAGGAATTTGATAATGTATACGTACTGGGAGACATCCATCACATCCGCAGACTGAACGGGTGGGAACAGGAAGATATCGGCGGACTGGAGATCCTCATCAACGACTTCGACGACATGGACCGGCTTGGGAAAGAAGTATACCAGAGCATCGGGTTTAACCTCGATGCCTCAACGATAAAACAACTCTATCCCCAGATTTTTGATTGGTTATCCCTGCAGGATATCAACGTCCTCATCATCCTTGTCCTGATGGTTCTGGTCGCCGGGATCACCATGATTTCAACCCTCCTGATCCTGATTCTGGAACGGACTAATACCATCGGAATATTGAAAGCATTGGGGATGAACAACCGGTCGGTCCGGAAGGTATTTCTCTACCAGGCGGCAGGCATCATTGGACTGGGAGTACTGCTCGGGAATCTGGCCGGATTCGGCTTGTCTTATCTGCAAAAACATTTTGGCCTTGTTACCTTGCCGCAGGAATCCTATTATATGGCAGTGGTTCCGATTTACCTTGACGGTTGGTATATCCTGTTTCTCAACCTGGGGACCATTATGGTCTGCTACCTGATACTTATCATCCCATCTATGATCATCACCCGGATCACACCGATCAGGGCGATCCGGTTCAACTGATCATCACAGAGCGCTGAGCACTTTGTTCAACTCCTCCAGCCTGAAAGGTTTGGTGATATAGCTGTTCATTCCTGCCTCGTAACAGGCCTCTTCATCCTCTTTGTGAATGTTTGCCGTGATGGCACAGATATGGACCGGTTCGCTATTCGTCTCCGATTCCATCTCCCGGATTTTTCTGGCTGCATCCAACCCGTTCATCTCCGGCATCAGGATATCCATCAGGATGAGATCATATTTCCCCGGCTCATATTGTTCAACAGCCATCACCCCATTCTCTGCAAGGTCAGTCTCATGCCCAAGCTTTTTCAGGGTTACCAGAGCTACACGCTGATTGATCAGGTTATCCTCCGCCAGCAGGATCTTCAGTACCCGCTTCTCCGTCCTCTGTAGATCAGCAAACTGGGCATCCCCAATGAGGTTGAAAGAGGAAGTTTCGCCGGAGAGTGCAGATTTTAACGCTTCGAGGAGTTGCTCCGGGAGAAATGGACGGAATAACAGGGTCCGGAATCCTTCTCGCTTAAATCCATTGGTTGAAAAATCCGTCTTTTGAGGAGCAATGAGAACTGGTTTCGCCCGATACCAGCTGGCCTCGTTCAACTGGTTGACGGTTTCATGATCCTCCTTGCTCCAGGTTCCCGCTTCAATCAGGATCAGATCAAACGGTTTGCCGGCCCCAAACTGATGCAGTAATGCATCCTGAGCTTCCTGCAAAGAATTCCGCTCTTCGGTTTCACAATCCCAGACCAGGAAATAGTCGTTCAGAAGGGTCCTCCGTTCCGTATCGCTGTCTACCAATAAAATCCGTCTCCCTGCCAGCCCGGAGGCATCCAGATGGGTTTCCTGTTCCACCAACCGGTCAAACTCAACCGTACAGGTAAATGTTGACCCTTTCCCTTCTTCACTCTCCACCGTGATCACGCCATTCATCAAATCAACAAGGTGCTTGGCAATGGCAAGTCCCAGTCCGCTCCCTCCGTATTTTCCAATTTTGGTATTCACCCGGGTGAACGAATCAAACAGTCTTCCAATCTCATGTTGCGGGATGCCGATTCCGGTATCGGTAATACGAAAACGAACCCGGATAGAATCGTCATCCCACCCGGCAAATTCGGCAGCCAGAATAATTCTTCCCTGCTCGGTGAATTTCACAGCATTATTCACGAAGATCTGTAACAGTTGACGGACCCGCTTGGGGTCTCCCATCACGTGGTCCGGAATCTGAGTATCAATGTACAAAAGGACTTCTAATCCCTTTTCCCGGCATCGCTCCCTGATCGACGTGGAGATCTCCTGTATCAGTTGCGGAATATTGACAGGGGTAATGGACAGTTCGACTTTTTTATTTTCCACTTTAATGTACTCCATGATATCATTCAATACCGACAACAGGTTGGAGGCTGAATTGACTATGATATCAATGTATTCCCGCTGCTCATCCGCCAACTCCGATTGTTTCAGGATATCGGCCATCCCCACCACACCAGCCAGGGGGGTATAGATTTCATGAGACATGTTGGCCAGGAAGAGACTCTTGGCCTTGCTGGCTGCATCGGCGCGGTTATGCGCCTCCGTCAGCTCTCTTTCTGCAACTTTTCGCTCGTTGATATCAATTAACACACCCGAAATCAGTACCGGGTCTCCCATAATATCCCGTTCAACAACCTTTCCACGGTCATAAAACCATTTCCATTCGCCACTCTTGCTTTGCAACCGGTACTCGGCTTCGTAATACTCCGTCTCTCCTGCAATGTGCTTCCGGATCAGGGCTACCGTTTCGTCATGATCGTCAGGATGAATCCGATTGACCACGTCACTGAAATTCCGGGGCAGCTCTTCCACAGAATAGCCCAGTAACCTGGCACGTTCAGGATTATAATAGATAGCTCCTGTCTTGTACTCCCAGTCCCACCAGGCGAGGTCGCCTGCGTTCAGAGCCCGTTCCATCCGTTCGTTGATCTCGCGCAGGTCATGTTCATTCTTTTTAAGTGTTGCCTGGGAATCCAGGAACATCTTCTGCAATTGTTCCCACTGTTCCGTTGCAGTGGTCAGAACCTTGTTCCGGTTCTCCAGCTCCTTGATTCGCTGATGTAATTCTTCAGACATAGAAAAGAAATTTATCTCAAATCGGGATATATAATGTCCAGTCCACAGTTCAACCGTTCCAGGTAGTCGAGTGCCTGAGAAATAAATTCCCCGGGTATAATACTCCCATGCTGTGGTACTATGGCTTGGATCTCCAACTCCCTGATCCGGTTCACATAACCGCGTGCAGCCTTGTTGCATGACATGTAATCAAGATGAAAGAGGTTAAGCTTCATCTCATGTCTGGTAAAATCATCCATAATCAGTGTCCACTCCATATCCACCGCTGCCCAGATATCCCCCGAAAACAGAAATTTTGAAGCAACATCATAGGTCGTGAAAGCGCCGGGGGCATGCAAGAAGGGGCTTGGGATAAAATGAATAACCTTCCCCGAGGTAAACCTGAATTCAGGGTGATCGTAGATATTGATCGAATCAAAAGGAAGATCACGGAAATAGCTGAGCAGGGTGAGGGTTCTTCCGGAGGCAATTACCTTGATGTAGGGATTGATATCGACCCAAAGCGGGAAGGAGGCTGCTACGTCAGGATCCTGGTGCGACAGAACCTGTGCAACCACCCGTTCAGGTGGCAGGATCTGGGCCACACGGCGCTGTATAAACTCAAAATGTCCGGTTCCTCCCGGATCAATGAGAATCGCTTCGTCGTTGTCGACAATCAGGTAGGTATTGCACCGGAAGGCCGTCGCTTCCGGAACGCCCAGCCAGTAAATCCGGTGCCCGCCATCCTGAAACAATACCGTGGGAAGGTCAAAATCCTCACGGAACATCCTGCCAAACTCCTTCAGGTCTATCTCATTCATAGGAAATTATTTGTTAAGAATATGTAATCCGCACTCCTTGAGATCAGGCAACTCCCACCACCACCGGCCGGCCCGAACATCCTCTCCCGGCAGAATGGCCCGGGTGCAGGGAAGACAGCCGATACTTGGATAACCTTTGTCATGAAGCGTATTATAAGGGACTTTATGCTCCCGGATATAATGCCATACATCTTCATCTTTCCAGTCGATGAGGGGATGGACCTTAATCAGGCCCAGGTCGGCATCCCACTCAATACTTGGAGTATCAACCCGTGTGACGGACTGCTCCCTCCGGATTCCTGAAATCCAGATCTCCATCCCCTCCAGTGCCCGCTTCAGCGGTTCAATTTTCCGGATATGACAGCACAGCTTACGGTTTTCAATACTCTGATAAAACAAATTGATTCCATGCTCATTGACCATATTCTCTACCTGTCTGGTATGAGGAAAATAGACCTCAATGGGCAGCTGATACCTTTGTATTGTACTGTCCAGCAACTCGTAGGTCTCCTGAAACAACCGGCCGGTATCCAGGGTAAACAGTTTCACCGAATTCCCTGTGGCCGCCAGCATGTGCGTGAGTACCTGATCCTCAGCCCCCAAACTGCTGCTGAAAGCGACCTTTCCGGGATGGCGCTCCAGGAAAAATCCGATCAATGCGTCCGGAGGCAACGATACCACCTCCTGGCTGTATCGGTCACAAGCACTTCGTAATTCGTTTTCCATTTCAAAATGTGAAATTACAAAAATCCGTCCACCATATCCAACCTCCTGCATGTAAAATAATTGTAATTTTGAACTTCATTGTCCCTTTATGCGTGTCCATTTCATCGCAATAGGCGGCAGCGCCATGCATAACCTGGCCATTGCCCTGCACCGGAAAGGCTATACGATCACCGGTTCCGACGATGAGATCTTCGAGCCCTCCAGAAGCCGGTTAGCCATTTTGGGGCTCCTCCCGCGAGAGGAAGGGTGGTTTCCGGAAAAGGTTAAACCCGACCTGGATGCCGTAATCCTGGGCATGCACGCCAAAACAGATAACCCCGAACTGCTGCGGGCCAAGGAGCTGGGACTGAAAATCTTTTCTTACCCCGAATACCTCTACGAGCAAGCCAGGGACAAAACGAGGATCGTGATTGGCGGAAGCCATGGAAAGACCACTATCACGGCCATGATCCTGCATGTGTTTAAACTCAGCGGGATCAATTGTGACTTCATGGTAGGAGCCCAGCTCGAGGGATTTGATGTCATGGTGAAGCTCTCGGAAGAGGCCTCCTGCATCATCATTGAAGGAGATGAGTACCTTACCTCCCCCATCGACCCCCGTCCCAAATTTCATCTCTACCAGCCCGATATCGCGCTGCTGAGCGGAGTAGCCTGGGACCATATCAACGTCTTCCCCACCTTTGATATATACGTGGAACAGTTTTCCGAATTCATCCGGCTGATCACGCCCCAAGGCACTCTCATCTACTGCCACGAAGACAAAGTACTTCAAACCATTTGCAACAAAACCAGGAAGGATATTACCCTGATTCCCTATACAACCCCTCCCTACCGGGTTGAACAGGGGACCACCTCGCTAATCACCGATTGCGGCACCTTCCCGCTTCAGATCTTCGGCCGGCATAACCTGCTTAACCTGAATGGAGCCCGTCTCGTATGCAACCAGCTGGGCGTAAAGGATCAGGAGTTTTACAAGGCCATCACCACCTTTCCCGGCGCCTCTAAACGCCTGGAACTATTGGCAAGCAACAAATCCTTCACGATGTATAAAGATTTTGCCCATGCCCCTTCCAAGGTTCAAGCCACTATCGCCGCCGTAAAGGAGCAGTACCCAGACAGGACTCTTGTCGCCTGTCTCGAACTGCATACTTACAGCAGCCTGAGTGAAGGTTTTCTGCACCACTATGCAGGGTCAATGAAGGAAGCAGATATCGCTGTCGTCTATTTTAATCCCCACGCCATTCAGCTGAAACGGCTTCCTGAGATTACACCGGCCCAGATCCGGTCAGGATTCGACCACCCAAACCTGCAGGTGTTCGATAATTCGAAAAAGTTGATGGAACGACTATCAGAACTACCAAGAGAGAATTCGGTCTTCCTGATGATGAGCTCGGGGAACTTCGACGGTATGGATCTGAGAAAAATGGAACGCGGATAACTCTGACTTCCCTTTAACTATTCATGGATATCAGGAACTCCTCATTCGTATCCGTGAACTTCATCCTCTCCTTCAGGAACTCCATCGCTTCGAGTGGATTCATATCCGCCAGGTGATTCCGGAGAATCCAGATACGGCCCAGAACATCCTTTTCAAGCAGCAGGTCTTCGCGACGGGTGCTGGATGCAACGATGTCGACTGCCGGCCAGATGCGTTTGTTGGACAATTTCCGGTCTAGCTGCAACTCCATGTTGCCGGTACCCTTGAACTCTTCAAAGATCACTTCGTCCATCTTGGATCCGGTGTCGATCAACGCAGTGGCAATGATGGTCAGGGATCCGCCGTTTTCGATCTGACGGGCAGCACCAAAAAATCGTTTGGGCTTCTGCAGGGCGTTGGCCTCTACACCACCCGAAAGTACTTTGCCGGAGGCAGGAGCCACGGTATTGTAAGCACGGGCCAGTCGGGTGATGGAGTCAAGCAGGATCACCACATCGTGACCGCACTCCACCAATCGCTTGGCCTTTTCAAGTACAATATTGGAAATCCTCGCATGACGCTCAGCCGGCTCATCAAAAGTGGATGCGATCACTTCGGCCCTGACACTGCGTTGCATGTCGGTCACCTCCTCGGGACGCTCATCAATCAGCAGGACAATCATATATACATCCGGGTGGTTCGCTGCAATGGCATTGGCAATTTCTTTTAAAAGTACCGTCTTGCCGGTCTTTGGCTGGGCCACGATCAATCCACGCTGACCAAACCCGATCGGGGCAAACATATCGATGATCCGGGTTGAGGTGGTGCATTCGGGATGACCAGTCAGCCTGAATTTTTTCATCGGGAAGAGCGGGGTAAGAAAATCAAACGGAATCCGGTCGCGGACCTCTTCGGCATTCCTGCCGTTGATCAGTTCCACCTTGATCAGGGGAAAATACTTTTCCCCCTCCTTCGGGGGACGAATCGTTCCGCGAACGGTATCGCCGGTCTTCAGACCAAATAACTTGATCTGCGATTGGGAAACATATACATCATCCGGAGAGTTAAGGTAGTTGTAATCGGAGGAACGTAAAAAGCCGTATCCATCCGTCATGATCTCCAAAACACCCTCCGTGGTAATAATTCCTTCAAACTCAAAGGCATACTCCTCACGATGACGTTCTCCCGGATGCTTCCTTGAATGATCGCGGGATTTCCTGTCATCCTGGGACACGGACGCAGAGGGAATCTCAGAAACAGCAACCTCCTCAGGCTTAGTCGCTTCCTCTTTTACTTCTACTTCGGAAGTGGGCGCATCAGCCGTGAGTAACTCTTCATCAGGCTCCAGAAAGCTTTTGTCTATCGTAGGATCAAAATCATATTTCTTTTCAACAGCAGGTTCCTTTACATCCTGCCTGACAGCCTCTTTAAGAGACCTGGGATCCGGGTGAGGTTCCCGTGCGTTAGGAGGCTTATTACCGGCCTGGCCGGTTCCGGGCTCTTCCTTATGAGGGCGGCCCACTTTACGGGGACGTCCCCGGCCACGTTTGATATCTTTTTTCTCTTTGGCAATCACCTCCTCGGTTGGATTGAGGGCCTGGTGATCCAGTATTTTATAAATCAATTCCTGCTTTTCCAGCTTATCCACTTTAGGAATGTTCATACCTTTCGCAATTTCACGAATCTCCGACAGCTCCTTGCTGTCGAGCGAAATAATGTCGTACATTGAATGTGTGTTTTACGTTGAGAACTTATATTGGAAAGAACCGTTCAGAAAAGAAAACTTAGAAACTAGAAATGGGTAAAAGGAAGTTCTTGGGAATCTATTTCGGTGCAAATATAATTAATATTCATCAGTTGACAAAAAAAAATCCATTTCTTTCCTAACTTCGCAAGGCGAAAAACATTAACCACCATCCTATGATTCAACGCATCCAAACCATTTTCCTGGTCCTGGCCGTGATCTCAGGCGTCTTGCTTTTCTTCTTTCCCCTGGCCGATTACTACAATGAATTTAGTGGAAATTTCAGATTCTACATAACGGAACTCAGGCCGATGGATCCCGATCCGAAGATCACGACCACGATTTGGTTTACTTCTCCGCTCTGGTTGATCTCCGGTGTTTCCGTGGCTCTCTCACTGGTCTCGGTGTTCCTTTATAAAAAAAGACTCGTACAACTTCAGCTGGTAGCTTTCAACATCCTGCTCAACATCGGCCTGGTGGTGCTGATCTTCCTCATCTATACTAGTAAAATCACCACGTTGACCAATATCGAACCCTCCTACCAGTTCGGGATCTTCCTGCCTTTGATTACCATCGTCTTCCTGGTTGTGGCCAACCGCTTCATCCGGAAAGACGAAGCCCTGGTAAAAGCTGCAGACCGGCTACGATAGACAAGGGATATCTTCCGTCTCACTTTCTTCGACCCCCGACCCTTGAACCTTGACCTTCATCCCTTCATCCCTTCTTGACATCCAGCACTTCCAGATCCCTGAAATTCTTCCCTTCAACTACTAACCTGACAGCTGTATAGGACTGGTGAGAGCCAAATTTTCCCGCGGCACCCGGATTGATAAAAAGAAGTTGGAACCTTTGGTCGTACATCACCTTCAGGATATGCGAGTGTCCGCAAACAAAGAGATCCGGTTTGTTTTGCAGAATCAATTGCCGGGCTTTCCGGTCATACCTGTCCGGATAACCCCCGATATGCATCATCAGCACCCTGGCCTGCTCAATTGAAAATTTCTGGATCTCCTGAAACCGGACTCGGAGGTCGTACCCGTCGATATTCCCGTATACGGCCCTAAGCGGTTTCTGTTTTTCCAATGCCTCCACCGTCTCCGCATTCCCGATATCCCCTGCATGCCAGATTTCATCCACATCCAGGAAAAATTCCAGGATCCGTGGATGGAGAAACCCATGGGTATCAGACAAGATTCCCACTTTTTTCATCATGCAAAAATAAGGCAAATTGGGATCAGGGCACCTGCCGATAATTTTGTACTTTTACGGTTACCGAATTCGCCGGACCGCTATGACCGAAATTCTCCTTATCTGTCTGATACTGGTACTGCTGGCCGGGTTCGCTCTTCTTTTCTGGAAGCTGAACCGCTCTGCTTCCCGGCCCGGACAACCGGCCATCGAAGAGCTTACCAGGCAACTGGAAGAAGCCACATTGGGGAAAAAGATTGCAGAGGAGAAGATCCTGTGGTTGAACGGGCAATTCGAAGCGGCGGCACGTGAAACCCAGCAAAAGGATGCCACCATCCTGGAACAGAATGGTCGGATCTCCCGCAAAGAGGCCGAGATCAACGCACTGAACGAGAAATTTACAGAACAGAAGGCAGAGATTGAACGACTTCAGGAGAAATTCCGGATCGAATTCAAGAACCTGGCTAACGAAATCCTGGAAGAGAAGACGCAAAAATTCACAGAACAGAATAAAATCAGACTGGAGGAGATACTGAAGCCTTTGGGAGAAAAGATCCGGGATTTTGAAAAAAAAGTGACGGAAACCTACGATAAAGAGTCGAAGGAGCGCTTCTCACTGGCAAAAGAGATCAAAAACCTGGCCGATCTGAACCAGCAGATCAGCAAGGAGGCGAGCAACCTGACCAATGCCCTTAAGGGGCAGTCTAAAACGCAGGGCAACTGGGGGGAGATCATCCTGGAGAGCATCCTTGAAAAATCTGGATTGATGCGGGACCGGGAGTATTTTATCCAGCAGTCGTTTGTCAATGACCAGGGGCGCCGCCTCCAGCCGGACGTTGTGGTGAGTTACCCGGGCGACCGCCACGTGGTCATCGATTCAAAGGTTTCGCTGACCGCCTACGAACGGTTTGCTTCCAGTGAAACCAAAGAGGAGCAGGAAAGCGCCCTGCGGGAACACCTGCTGTCGGTTAAAAACCATATTAACGAATTGAACTCCAAGAACTACCAAGATCTCTACCAGCTTAATAGCCTGGATTTTGTCATGATGTTCATGCCGGTCGAACCAGCCTACATGGTCGCCATGCAGGGGGATTCCGGCCTCTGGAATTATGCCTATGAAAAGCGCGTCCTGCTGATCAGTCCAACCAACCTCATCGCTGCTCTTCGGATGATCTCCAACCTCTGGCGGGTGGAGAACCAGAATAAAAATGCTTTGGAGATCGCCCGGCAGAGCGGAGAATTGCTGGATAAGCTGGCCGGCTTTGTGGATGATCTGATGGATATTGGAAACAAGCTGGATGCTACCCGAAAGAGTTATGACGGAGCCATCAACAAACTCTCCACAGGAAAAGGAAACTTGCTCAGAAGAGCCGAAAAGATCCGTCAACTGGGGGCTAAATCCGGCAAGGAACTGCCCAGGCAACTGCTGGACATGACAGATGATGAATGAAAAAAGATCCTTATATATTTGGAATCCGCCCTGTGATCGAAGCGATCAGGTCGGGGAAAGAGGTTGACCGGGTGTTGCTGCGGAAGAACCTTCAGGGAGAATCGTTTCGGGAGCTCTTCAACCTGATCCGGGAACTGGAGATCCCGTTTCAGTTCGTCCCGGTCGAAAAGCTGAACCGTCTTTCCCGGCAAAACCATCAGGGGGTAATCGCCTATGTCACTGAAGTTACCTACCAGAAGGTAGAAGACATTCTACCCCTTCTCTATGAACAGGGAAGAGTGCCACTGCTTCTTCTGCTCGACGGCATCACCGATGTCCGGAACATGGGAGCCATAGCCCGCACAGCCGAATGTGCCGGAGTGGATGCCCTCGTATTACCACAGAGAGGATCAGCCATGATCAATTCGGAAGCTGTCAAAACCTCGGCCGGCGCACTGTACAAAATTCCGGTATGTCGCACAGCCCATCCGAAAGAGACCGTTGACCTGATAAAAGAAAGCGGTCTGAAGGTGGTGGCTGCCACTGAAAAAGGGAGCCGGGTGTATACAACAGTCGACTTCAGAAGTCCGCTGGTGCTGATCCTGGGTTCTGAAGGAACCGGTATCTCCCCTGAGCTCTTGGAACTCTGTGACGAACGGATCCGGATTCCGCTGGCCGGAGAGATTGATTCGCTCAATGTCTCCGTTGCAGCAGGCGTTTTTCTCTTTGAGATTAACCGTCAACGAACCTCTTCAAATGTATATTGTTAAGATACAGGGAACAACTAAGATTCCTGATTTCATCCAGATCAGAGACGATGATTTTACCCTGATAGCCTATTTCAGGATCAACAATCCCAGGCGGGCCCTGATGCGTTGCCGGCTGATCGATAGAGAAAAGGAGATCATCGAACTCGCCAGGAAATTACCCTATGGGAAAATTCAGAAACTGGAATTCCAACCATGATCACTACTTTTGTACTATAAAATATCCGAAAGATGCCTGGAGACCTGATTATTTTTCTGGATAAACTGGCTATATACCAGAACGAAAACCTCATTCTTGCCAATGTTTCACTCACGATCAGCCGGGGAGAATTTGTCTACCTCATCGGCCGGACAGGAACCGGAAAAAGCAGCTTGTTGAAAACACTCTATGCCGACCTGCCCATCCGGACAGGGACCGCCGGGGTGGCTGGCTACGACCTTCGGAAGATAAAACGGCATGAGGTACCTTTCCTGAGAAGAAAGCTGGGTATTGTCTTCCAGGACTTCCAGCTGCTGGTGGACCGCTCGGTAAACGAAAACCTGCTCTTTGTTATGCGGGCCACCGGGTGGAAAGAGGGCGCAGGGATGACAAAACGGCTTCAGGAAGTGCTGGCGAAGGTGGGACTGCAAACCAGAGGGAATAAGATGCCTCACCAGCTGTCGGGGGGAGAACAGCAACGGGTAGCTATTGCCCGGGCCCTGGTCAACGATCCGGAGATCATCCTTGCCGATGAACCGACCGGGAATCTCGATCCCGAAAGCTCCGAAGGGATTATCAGTCTCCTGATGGACATCTCAAAGACCGGACGGGCCGTACTAATGGCCACCCATAATTATGCCATGTTTGAAAAATATCCTGCCCGTACACTGAAATGCGAACAGGGGAAGGTCATCCCCGTGAATTAATCCCCCAGTGTGGCCACCATCACAGCTTTGATGGTATGCAACCGGTTCTCTGCCTCGTCAAAAACAATGGAGGCAGGTGATTCAAACACCTCCTCCGTGACCTCCAATCCGTCGAAGTTATACGTCTTGAATATCTCATAACCTACCTCAGTATCTTTGTTGTGGAACGAGGGGAGGCAATGCAGAAACTTCACTTTCGGGTTGCCTGTCCGTTCCATCAACGCTTTGTTCACCTGGTAGGGCATCATCTCCTTGATCCGTTCATCCCAGAGCTCCTTCGCTTCACCCATGGAAAGCCAAACGTCAGCATAGACAAAATCCACTCCCTTTAAGGCTTCATCCGGATTTTCAGTCAGCGTAATCGTTGCACCGGTTTCCTGGGCGATAGCTCGACACCGCTGCATAAGCTCTTCATCCGGCCAGTACTTCTTCGGGGCAAAAGCACGGAACCCCATCCCCATCTTTGCCGCCCCTACCATCAGGGAGTTTCCCATATTGTTTCGTGCATCCCCGCAGTACACAAAAGAGACCTGGTGAAGGGGCTGGTCCGAATGCTCCACCATGGTCAGGAAATCGGCCAGGATCTGCGTGGGATGAAATTCGTTGGTGAGCCCGTTCCAGACCGGGACGCCCGCATATTTTCCAAGCTCCTCTATGATATCCTGTCCGAAGCCACGGTACTCAATGCCATCATACATTCGACCGAGAACCCGCGCTGTGTCCTTCATGGTCTCCTTTTTCCCGATGTGCGATCCTTCCGGACCAAGATAAGTAACCCGTGCTCCCTGATCGTACGCTGCCACCTCAAACGCACACCGTGTCCGTGTGGACGCCTTTTCAAAGATCAGTGCTATATTCTTTCCTCTCAGTCTTTGCTGCTCTGTCCCGGCATATTTTGCCTTTTTCAGGTCCTGTGAAAGGTCCAGTAAAAACTTGATCTCCTGGGGAGTAAAATCTAGCAGTTTCAGAAAATTTCGGTTTCTCAGATTCAAAGCCATATTCTTTTAATAATTACGAATTACGGTTTATCCAGCAAAAGTACGACTTTATCGGAAGGTGCCAAACCTTAGCCCTGCCGTGAAGGTGATGGAGTGTCGGTAATCGGAAAGCATGCTGTTGAAGATAAAATTATCCTTATCAGCGGAGAGGTAGCTGTACTCAGCCCGGAGATAGGAATTGGGAACCGGGTTAAACTCAAGTCCGGCAGTGCATCCATAGGTGAGCAAGCCCCTGAGCTTCCCGTCATAAGCATAGAGTGGGGTGACGGCAGCATCAGGATCGGTCAGGTATTCTCCACGGATTGATGCCGCAAACCACCTCGTAAACCGATAGGTAGCCTGCAGAAATCCGGAGATACCGGATGCCGTCCGGGTGGTATCCGGAGGTTTAGTGGATTTCCCCATAAATCCAAAATCCGCCTGTCCGACAAGCAACAGGTTCTTCACGGGTGTGACAGTGAGGATGAGGTTGTTATAAAGGTAGAAATGGTTTAGTTCTGACGTCACAATGGATGCGTTTCCTAACATGTTGTTGTAGTTTACCGAGAAGAGATCCTTGTACTGGTATAGGATGGTCATCCCACCGTAAATCCTCTTGTTCCTGCCGAAAGCCAGGGTATATGGATTCCCTACATAGATTCCTGCAAATAAGGAGGGAGTCAGCTGGGAGGACAGCTTGACCCCCAGAAAATTTCCCGTTTCGAAATAACCACCGACAGTCACCGTACTGATCTGATTCTTGATCGGGTACGACGACTCGTAGCCGATGGGATTGGGAAGATATCCAAAATCAATCCACAGACTCTTGTAAATCCGGATCCCGAAATGAGCCTCTTTCATGTATTTAATGTATTGTTCTTCAGGTGAGGCACGGAGGTTGGGGATATCTCCAAACTGAATTAAAAATTTTCCGCGAATGTTCTTCGCTGCATATTCCAGCCAGACACTCGCCACATTGAGTCTGAATTCATCTGCGAACGGGCAGTTCGATGCAAATTCCTTCAGGTTTGAAGTATCTCCCGACGGAGCATCCAGTACCGTGGTATAATAGACATCCATGTATACGGATACGTCGAAATTCTTAAGAAACTTCCTGAACTTTGTCTGCTCGCCTGGTGCCAAGGTATCCCCCTGCGCCATGGAGACCGAATGGGATAAGACCATCCCTGTTATAACCAGGAATAAGATGCATGATCGTTTCATTTATCGCTTTTTTTAATGACGGGTTCCAATTCCGGTGTAATATTACTGATGCGTTGAAAGGCTCTCAGGTCAAAGTCAGAAAGCATGGCATACAGATGCTCAAAAAAATCGGCCTGAAAATTTTCAAATGCAACCCAGTCGGGAGAGTTATAGAAGGCGTAGACCTCTACCGGCAGTCCGTTTTCAGCCGGTTGAAGCTGACGGACCATGAGGGTGGCATCCTGGTTGATGATCTCGCTTCTTCTGAGCCGGTAGGCCAGGTACCTTCTGAACAATCCCAGGTTCGTTATATCTTCTCCCCCATGGTACAAGGAATCTACGGGAATTCCCTTCTCCCGGAGAGAGGCCAGCAACTCGTCGCTGACCGGCTCAATGGTTCGGACATCGATCAGGAACGACCTCTTCAGGCGACGTCCGCCTGCCTCGGCAAAACTCCTCCAGTTGACAAATGAATCAGTGATCAGAGAGTAGGTGGGAACCAGGCTGACCGAATGATCAAAATTCCTGACTTTGACCGTGACCAGGGCAATATCAAAAACGGTACCATCGGCATTGAACTTCGGCGCCGAGATCCAATCGCCTATCTGAAGTGCCTTGTTGGCAGAAAGCTGAATCCCCGCAACAAATCCCAGAATACTGTCCTTAAAGATCAGCATCAGCACAGCCGACATAGCTCCAAGTCCGGCCAGCATGGTGATGGGAGATTTTCCGACCAGGACAGAGATGAGGATAATCCCCCCGATAACCAGGGTGATGATCTTTCCTATCTGGATATAGGCCTTGATGGGTTTGGTATCAGAGACTTCAAATTCACTGTAAATCTTCTGCACTGCATTGAGAAAAGAGATGACGACCAGCAATAAAATAAATGTGATATACAGATTGATCCCGAGCTGCATGTACCTGATGGCGATTGGATAAGACGAAATAGCTGATTCCATTGATAACTGCAGAAACAAGGCGGGGATCAGAAGAGCAAGCCGGGTGAAGACCTTCTGCTCATACAGATGATCATCCCACTTACTGGCCGACCGTAGGATCAATCGTTTTAAAATCCTGTTGATGATGATTTTAACGATGTAATAAATGATAATCGAAATGAGAAATATTAGGATCAGCACTGAAAAATCTACCAGATACCCTGTCCAGGTATCACCCACTCCCCAGTTCAGAAGAAGATCCTTGAGCTTTTCACTAAATATCCCGGTGGCCGTTTCACTCATAATGATATCATTTAAGGAACTATTATTTGCAAAGATAAGGGATGTACGACAACCGATATCGTTCTTCTCTCTTTTCCCGGATCACCGTCGAGATGAATATACCTGCCCTTTTTCCGGTTCACAATGACCTCTTTGGCCCTGAAGATCTCCAGATCCGGAATTCTATCAGTCTTTTTCAAGAACACCAGGGGCGCAAGAAGTGTAAGTTTCCAGAAAGGGATTTTTCGCATGATGCAAACATCGATAAAACCATCATCAACCGAGGCATGAGGAGCAATCGTGGCCTGGTTGCCGAATTGGCTTGAATTGGCAAAACTGATCAGCAGGGCTCTCCGCTGGATGGTCTGCCCGTCAATGGTGATCGTATATTTTTTTGGCTTATAAAGTTTGTAGGAAGAAGTGGCGATATGGAAATAGGAGAAAAAACCCCGTTTGGAGGTCTGATCAAACTTCCGGGCCACATGTGCGTCAAAACCGACGCCGGCCACGTTCACAAACAACGATCCGTTCAGGGTGGCGGTGTCGATCTTCTTACGATTTCCATGGTTGATGACCTCAATTGCCCTTCGGAACTGCATCGGTAATCCAAGGTGACGAGCCAGCCCATTTCCTGATCCGGTCGGGATGATGGCGAGGGCCGTAGTTGTATTCACAAGGCTCTGTCCGACTTCATTGACGGTTCCATCGCCACCCACGGCCACTACAATGGATACCCCCTCAAGTACTGCATGGCGTGCCAACCGTGAAGCTTGACCTTTTTCCTCCGTATTGACAACTTGATGGCTGAACCTGGATTTATCAAGGTATTTTTCAATCACCTCTTCAATCTTCTCCTGGCGCTTCTCCTGGTGGCCGGTACCGGAAACAGGGTTGATTATAAACAGAATCCGCTCACTGGGATATTTGGCTTCTGTGTTCATTGGATAATAAGCCGGTTCTCAATCATTCGGTTATTATACTGCTGGATATATGCCTCGATAAAAGTTTCCATCTTCTGTCTGACCTCCGGCCTGGATTGCAGCAGGTTTTCGCCACGGTCAGGATCGGTATTCATCTGATACAATGAGATGCTTTCAGATCCGTCAAATTCAAGCGCATAACCTTCACTGATCAGGGTATAAATACTTGCATTGTAGTGAGTGGAAAAATGGGGGGCCGAAGAATCCAGCATATCGGATCCGAAGGCAATATAATCCTTATCATAACCCATATAAGTAAGAAGCGTGGGCATAATATCGGTCTGCTGAGCGATCTCCCTGTAAATCCCCTTGTGATCTCCTTCCGGAAATAGAAGCAGGATCGGAATGGCATACTGCCCGATAGGCCCTTTGTAGTATGGATAGTACCCCTCCGACGTATGGTCGGCCGTAATGACGACAAGCGTATTCCGGTACCAGGGCATACGACGGATGGTGTTCAGGAAACGTCCCAGGGCATAATCCGAATACATTATACTTTGTTGAATGGGAAGCTTGCCCTGCCGGAAAACATGCCTGTATTTACCCGGCACAAAATAGGGATGATGGGCCGAAAGGGTAAAGACCGCAGCGACAAACGGTTTTTTGAGATCGTTCAGACACCGTGCTGTATATTGTAAAAACTCTTCATCCCGAATCCCCCACTTCCCATCATAATCCCTCTCGTTGTTGTACTCTGTTCGCCCGAAATAGTGATTAAAACCTGTCACACGGGTATAGGCGTCATACCCCATGGTACCATTGGTGCCTCCATGAAAAAAGGCAGTGGTGTATCCTTTTGGCTTAAGCAATCCGGCAATACTGGTGTAATTATTCCCGGAATAGGTCGATTGGGTCAGGGGATCGATCATCAGGCTGGGAAACGAAGAGAGAATTGCCGGAATACCATTGATGGAGGTCTTGCTATTGGCAAATCCTTCAAAATAGACGCCCTGCTGGATCAATGAGTCAAACACAGGAGTGAACCCCTGGTATCTTCCTCCTTCCAGTTGTCTGTTCAGGAAACCGATGTGCTCCCGCGAGAAACTCTCCATGATCACGATCAGTACGTTATACGGTTTGAATCCGGTTTTCTTCCCCCTGTGAAGGGGAGAATAAATCGTGGCAAGATCAGCTTCCGAAGAAAAATATACTTTTCTGTCAAGACTCTCATGGGTGAAGGTCCTAAGGATGGAAAATGGGGTATTCAGCACCAGGGGAACATCCCGGGCCGAAGCATATTTACCGGCAGTGACAAGGCTTATGGGACGTAACTGGAATCCGCCCCGGATGCCAATGACCGTGATAAAGAGGAAGAGCGCAAAGAGGACCGAGTGGAAGGTATAAAAGCGAAAACCTTTTGCCTTCGGGGGTGAATCCTGTAACCGGATTTTCCGGCAAACCACGATCAGGATCACCACAAATCCGATCCACATCAATTGGACATACCAGAAATCCTTGATAAACTGAGGGATCAACTGGCCAAAATCCCCCCCAACCTCCAGATATTCGAAGATATCTGCCGTCATCCGCTTCAGGGTAAACCGAAAATAGATGATATCAATGAAGTTGGTCATCAGCGCCACGGCATTGACCAGGTAGAAATATCCGTTCGAAAATCCCTGGTAAACCTTCCCGTACCGGAATTTGAAGGGAAGCGCGTTCAGCAGGATAAATGGAAGATTCAGAAGGAGCAGGGCTGAAAGATCAAACCTCAGTCCCACCAGGAAGATCTTTCCAACTTCCGACATCGGCAGAACATTGAAATAGGATAGGTTCAGGAGGTAGAACAGCACGCGTGAAAGAAACAGCAGTAGCAGCATTACCAGCAACTTCAGCAACATGACCACATAGATGTTCCCGATGAAACGCCTTCTTCCTTTCCTTTTACCCATTATTCCCAGGATGATACGCACAAAATTACTATTTTTGACCAGGTTTTCAAGAATGATTATTTTACTATGGGAGAACTTGTATCTGCTGGAAACAAAGGCAAAGGAGTACGCTCCGATTGTTTCGTATCGCTGGAACTGACATCCGGAGGAGGCATTCAGCTTGAACTGGATTCTAAAGTGGCTGTCATGTATGGCAACGACATCCGGAAGGAAGTTCACACGATCCTCGATCATGCCGGCATAAGAGATGCTAGGATTACGCTGGAGGACTCCGGAGCCCTGCCACTCGTCATTGCGGCCCGTCTCGAAGCTGCTATCAGAAAGGCATTCCCTTCAGACAATGAGTACCTCATCCCTATGCTGGATGAAAACCGGTACGAGACTCCCCGGGAGAGGAACCGCTTTACACGACTCTACCTGCCCGGGAATACGCCTTCGTTGATGATCAATGCCGGTATTCACCATCCCGACGGTATTATCCTGGATCTGGAAGATGCTGTGGCCCCGGATAAAAAAGATGAAGCCCGTTACCTGGTCCGGAATGCCCTCCGCGGAATTGATCTCTATGGAGCAGAACGGATGGTGCGCATCAACCAGGGGGAACGCGGACTGGCCGATCTCGATTTCGTCGTGCCGCACCAGGTGAATCTTATCCTGATCCCGAAGTGTGAGCAGCCGGAACAGATCCATGCCGTAAATAACCGGATCCGTGAGATCCGGAAAAGCCGGAAACTGAACAATCCTATCTGGCTGATGCCTATCGTCGAAAGTGCACTGGGGGTGATCAATGCCTACCCGATCGCTTCTGCAGCAGAAAATATTGTGGCCCTTGCCATCGGGCTGGAAGACTATACGGCCGACCTGGGAACACGTCGGACAACCGAAGGGTCAGAAAGCTTCTTCGCCCGGAGCATGATCGTCAACGCAGCCCGCGCTGCCGGGATCCAGCCCATCGATTCGGTATTCTCGGATGTAGCCGACATGGAAGGCCTGCACGACACTGTGTTGCGGTCCAAAGCCATGGGCTTTGATGGAATGGGATGCATCCATCCCCGTCAGATCCAGGTCATCCTTGATGCTTTTGCTCCATCGGTGGAAGAGATTGAAAAGGCAAAAAAAATTGTAGTGGCCTTTCATGAAGCGGAAGCAAAAGGGCTCGGTGTGGTTGCACTGGGGAGCAAAATGATTGATCCGCCTGTGGTTAAACGGGCCCTGCATACCATCAGGCTTGCCGTTCAACTAAATAAACTGGAAGAAAACTGGAAAGAATCCTATGTCTAAATACGATAAACTGGTTACCAATGCCGCCGGGCGTATCGTCCCGACCATCATCAACGGAAAAGAGGCGATCCCTTTCATGGGGGTCGGGAAATTTAAAACCGCCGGTCGCAAAGCAGCTCCTCCCCTCACCAGTTGCGCCGATTACCCTGCCGATGGAAACAAGGTGATCGCTTCCCTGAAAGAGGCGCTGGTTAGATGTGGTTTAAAAGACGGCATGACCATCTCCTCCCATCATCACTTCCGGAACGGAGACCTGGTGGCACCACAGGTATTCGATGCTGCTAAAGAACTTGGTGTCAAAAACCTGATGTGGTTTCCCTCCGCCTCCTTCCCCTGTCACGAACCGTTGATCAAATACCTGGAGGACGGAACCATTGACCATATTGAGGGAAGTATGAATGGAGCCCTTGGTCGGTTCACATCCGAAGGCAGGATGAAAGGCCTGGGCGTGCTCCGGTCACACGGAGGCCGTTACCAGGCAGTCCAGGATGGCGAAGTACACATCGATGTTGCCGTGATTGCAGCCCCTTCGGCCGATCCGTTTGGGAACGCAAACGGCGTGAATGGTCCGGCCGCTTGCGGTCTGCTTGGGTTCGCCCTGGCCGATTCCCAGTACGCCGATAAAGTCATCGTTGTGACTGATAACCTTGTTCCTTTCCCCTGCATCCCTTGGCAGATCCAGGGAAATTACGTAGACTATGTAGTAGTGCTGGATCAGATCGGGATCCCGGAGAAGATCATCTCGGGGACCACTGAGGTGACCAAAAGCCCCGACCGGCTGCTGCTGGCGGAATGGAGTGCCCGGTTCTGCGACGAAGTCGGTCTGATCTATGATGGGTTTTCCTTCCAGGCAGGTGCCGGTGGAACGGCTCTCTCCATCGGGATCTTTTTTGCAGATATCCTCCGGGAACGGGGATGGAAAGCCAGGTTCGCCCGGGGAGGCAGCAATAAATACCTGGTCAAAATGCTGGAAGAAGGACTGACTGAATACATCCTCGACGGACAAACATTTGATCTGGAGGGGGTTCGCTCCATGCGCGACAACCCGTCGCATGTCAACACAAGCCCGTTTACCAGTTACAATTACCACGGAAAAGGAAACTTTTCCACCCTGGTCGATGTGGTGATCCTTGGTGCCACCGAGGTCGATGTCCATTTCAATGCGAATGTTGTGACCCATTCCGATGGCATGCTTCTCCACGGGATAGGCGGCTGGCAGAATTGCCTCTTCGGCAAGACCGTGATCCTCCCCGTCCCGCTCTTCCGCGACCGGAACCCGGTGATCCGGGAAGAGGTGACCACCCTCTGCGGACCGGGGGAACTGATCGATGTGATCGTCACCGAACGGGGGATCGCTGTCAATCCGCGCCGCACCGACCTGATCGAAAAGATGAAAGGCTCATCCCTCCCCATTAAAACGATCCGGGAGCTGAAAGAAGAGGCTGAAAAGATCTGCGGCGTGCCTGAACAGCCAATCCTGACCGACGAAATCGTCGCCGTCATCAAATGGGTCGACGGTACCGTACTGGACTCCGTTTACAAAGTGACCTAGCGGACCAGCGGACAAAGAAACCTTTCATATTTCGTATTTCGTATTTCGCTACCTCGCTACCTCGCTTTTTTATACCTTTGAACAGTATGGAAATTCGTCAAATACTGCTTAAGTATTGGGGCTTCCCCTCTTTCCGGCCATTACAGGAAGAGATTATCCAGTCCGTGTTGAATGGCAGTGACACCCTGGCTCTCCTTCCTACCGGAGGAGGGAAATCCATCTGTTACCAGGTCCCGGCACTTGCCCGGGAGGGACTCTGCCTGGTCATCTCACCCCTCATTGCCCTGATGAAGGACCAGGTCGATAACCTCAAGAAAAGAGGAATCAAAGCGGCTGCTATTTATTCGGGAATGCACCGCGACGAGATCGATCTGGTACTTTCCAATGCCAAATTCGGGGATACCAAACTGCTCTATATCTCCCCCGAACGACTGGAAAGTACCCAGATGCGCGATGCCATCATGCGGATGAAGATCAATTTGCTGGCAGTCGACGAAGCTCACTGCATCTCTCAGTGGGGATACGACTTCCGGCCACCCTATCTGAAGATAGCTGAGATCCGGCCGATGATCACAGGTGTGCCCATCATGGCTCTGACTGCTACCGCTACCCCGAAAGTAGTAAAAGACATCCAGCAAAAACTTCTATTTCCGAAAGAGAACCTTTTCCAGCAGAGCTTTGAACGCAAAAACCTGACCTATGTGGTCATCAGGGAAGAAGATAAGCGGAACCGGCTTCTGAAGATCATCCGGAAAGTTTCGGGACCTGGTATCGTATATGTCAGAAATAGGAGAGAAACCAAAGAGATTGCGGGCTTCCTGACAAAACATGGCGTCCCGGCAGATTGTTATCATGCCGGCCTGGATGGGAAGACCCGCGACCGCCGTCAACAGGCCTGGATGAAAGAGGAGCCACGGGTGATGGTGGCCACCAATGCCTTCGGTATGGGGATAGACAAACCCAACGTCAGGTTTGTGGTTCACCTCGATCTTCCCGACTGCATCGAAAGTTACTTCCAGGAAGCCGGAAGAGCAGGTCGGGACCTGAAACGCTCCTGGGCCATCCTGCTCTACGAAGAAGCCGATATCGTGGATGCCCGGCAGAATCTGAGAACCACCTATCCCGAACTGAACGCCATCCGGAATACCTACCAGGCCCTGGGGAATTACTTCCAGATTCCGGTAGGGGGTGGAGATGAACAGGCTTTTGAATTCGACATTAACCGGTTCTGTGACCAGTTTAACCTGCCTCCCGTCATCGCTTACAATTCCTTGAAGATATTGGAAAAAGAGGGGTATGTAATGCTCAACGAAGGAATCCGTAATCCCTCCCGGATTTTCATCAAAGCAGACAAAGAGCAGTTGTACCGATTCCAGGTGTCCCATAAAAAACTGGACCAGTTCCTCAAGACCCTGCTTCGTTCCTACCCGGGTCTGTTTACAGGTTTTGTGATCATCCGGGAAACCGATCTGGCGAAACGCTTAAACCTGGAACCAAACGAGGTGTCAAGTGGCCTGAAATTTATGCAGACCCAGGGAATCCTGGATTACATTCCCCAAATTGCGAAACCCACTGTTGTCTACCTGCAGGAACGGGTCGACACCAGAAATCTGTACATCTCACCGGAACATCATAAAACCAGACTGACTGAGGCTACTTTGCGCCTGGATGCCATGATCGGATATGCAAACTCCACAAATAGATGCCGAAGCCAGGCTCTCCTGGCTTACTTTGGTGAAACCACCACCAAACGGTGCGGACGGTGCGATGTCTGCCTGGAACGAAATAAACTTGCCCTGAATGAACAGGAATTCAATGAGATCATCTCCCGGATCAAACCGCTATTAATAAAGAGCCCGGTCACCCTCGAAGAGATCGTCAGAGCCGCTTCACCTGTACAGGAAGAAAAAGTGCTCCTGGCCATTCGCTGGCTGCTGGATAACAAGAAGATCACCAAATCAAAAGATAATATCTTTGCTTGGAAACACCCTAAACTATTTGATCCTTGAGCCTGATCACCGACATAGTATCCCGCCACCTCCAGCCTGCCGAAGATTTCACTTACGGATTCGCGGTTCTGACGGGCCTGATCGACGAAAAATTTGGCGAATTCCAATTCGGTATCTCAATCGGGAAACGGTTGGATTCCCGGATCGTTAATCAGGTAGTCAAAGGTCCGACCCTGGAATATTTCAACCATTACCGGGCAATGAATGAAGAATTATCGCGCATCTCGCGTCGTCTATCTGCAGATTTGAACCAGGCAGGGATCCGGACAGTTACGATCTCCCCTTCCGTGACCACCGAGGAACTGAACACAACCTATAATACCACCCTTCGTACCGACCTCTCTCACAAAATGGTAGCCACCCGTGCAGGATTGGGATGGATTGGAAAAACGGCCCTGTTCGTCTCTAAAAAATTCGGCCCCAGCCTGCGTTTAGTGACTATCCTGACCTCAACCCCTGTAATCCCATCCGTCAGGCCCGTCAATAAAAGCCACTGCGGACCCTGCACCCGCTGCGTGGATGCCTGTCCTGCACAGGCAGCGACCGGACAGCTATGGGATATATCCATTGATCGTAACCAGTTTTTTGACGCCCACAAATGCCGGAATCAATGTGCACTTTTTGGAAAACAACTCAAACAGGATATCCGGATCTGTGGAATATGTGTAGCGGTATGCCCGCTAAATCAAAAGGTCTAACCTCGACCCTGATCACAACGTGTGGTTATGGTAAAAAACAATAAAACGTAATGCTCATCGA
>Ga0208045_1000139_pt1 | contig 34125 bp, 18 predicted proteins | sample PL_2010_200m_FD_184160 | JGI IMG/M metagenome (GOLD analysis project Ga0208045, IMG submission 184160) | Freshwater microbial communities from Powell Lake, British Columbia, Canada to study Microbial Dark Matter (Phase II) - PL_2010_200m... | ecosystem: Environmental > Aquatic > Freshwater >...
GGTTGGTATTACTGGTTACCGCCGAACGGAGGGAACGACGGATTGTTGGCGAACGGGTTTGAGAACACGACGGTGACGAGCGAGGCGGCCCATTCCGGTGCGTACTCGTTGAAGTTCAACCTGCCGGTCGGACGTGCCGCACACGATGGGTTCGTCGGAACAAGAAGGTATGGGTTCGGATCCACCGGGGGTCCCTCACCCAAAATCCTCTCTACTACAGCAAGTGGAGAGCGTGACATCACCTCGTTACAGGATGTCAAGCCTGGTGACATGTTGCGGCTGAGTGTCTGGATCAAGGCCAGCGGTTTGGTTCCAGACTCAGCTGCAAAGTATCCGGGGACATGGTCGGTCGGATTTACGCCGTTGTGGTTTGCGAAGTTTGGCAACAATGACGGGTATAACACTGTTGGACCCGGGAATGACTACACGTTTACATTCCCGAAGGTGACATCATTCGACTGGACACAATACACATTGGATGTCCAGGTTCCAACGGGAGTCGGAGCAACGGGGTTGGAGATACGGTTGCATGTGTATTCCACATTTGTGGGAACGGTTTATTTTGACGACCTGACGGTGACGAAGCTGGATATTCCCCAGATCAGCGGCATTGGAGGATTTGAGGGGACACTGCCGTCGTATTGGAATATGGGGAATCAGCCGGGAGGGGCAACGCTGACATGGGCGACGGATCAGTTCCGGTCGGGTGGACACTCGTTGAAGATCACCAAGACCGCGACGAGTGACACGACGGCGTGGGTGTCGGACAACATGTGCGATATCTGGTCGCAGACGATATCAAAGAACGTTGACATATTCGTCGGAGCGTATGTGAGGACGTCGGGGGTAAATACGAACCCGACGAGCAACGATCAGCGGTGGTATATCGCCTATACGTTCTATGATAGTGCAGGAGCGTTGATAGGGCAGACAAAGCTGCCGATCAATCAGAGTGTGGCAAGCAGCAGCGGATGGGTAGCGGACACGAATCAGGCGGGTCAGACGATATTGCCGAAGGATGCGTGGAAGCTGATCATCTCGTTTGTCGGCGGGAAGAATGCGACGGGAACGGTATGGGCTGATGATTTCATGCAGGTAGGACGCGGAGGAGCGTGGGCGGGACAGGATTGGAACACGAATTTGGAAGTGCCCACGGGTTGGTATTACTGGTTACCGCCGAACGGAGGGAACGACGGATTGTTGGCGAACGGGTTTGAGAACACGACGGTGACGAGCGAGGCGGCCCATTCCGGTGCGTACTCGTTGAAGTTCAACCTGCCGGCCGGACGTGCCGCACACGATGGGTTCGTCGGAACAAGAAGGTATAAGTTGACAAACCTTGGAGCAGGGGCGGTTCAACCTGGTGACATGTTGCGGCTGAGTGTCTGGATCAAGGCCAGCGGTTTGGTTCCAGACTCAGCTGCAAAGTATCCGGGGACATGGTCGGTCGGATTTACGCCGTTGTGGTTTGCGAAGTTTGGCAACAATGACGGGTATAACACTGTTGGACCCGGGAATGACTACACGTTTACATTCCCGAAGGTGACGTCATTTGACTGGACAGAGTATACACTCGATGTGCAAGTGCCGACGGGAGTGGGGGTAAAGGCGCTTGAGACACGGTTGCATGTGTATTCGACGTTTGTGGGAACAGTCTACTTTGACGATCTCACCGTGCAAAAAGTCGGGACGACTACTGCTGTGAGCGGCAATAACAGTAATATTCCGAACGTCTTTGACCTTTCGTACAACTATCCAAACCCATTCAATCCTTCAACGAAGATACAATTCGCCGTGCCTCACGAGCAGAACATCTCGCTCGTCGTTTACAACATACTGGGCCAGAGCGTTCGTACACTCGTGCAGGGTGTCCATGCTGCGGGTCAATACACCGTGACATGGGATGGAAAGGATGAAGCAGGGCGTACGGTCGAATCCGGTGTCTATATCTACCGCCTGGAAACCGGATCGATTGCACTCGTAAAGAAGATGCTCATGTTGAAGTGATGTCAACCCAAACGGGGTGCGGCATATCGGCTGCACCCCGTTTCTTTTATCGCGAACCAAGCCAACGGAGAATATCGATGAACGTCTTTCGACGTCCATTGTTGTGCTTGCTTGTTGGGCTGGGGCTGCTCGTGTGCGATGGGTATGCAGGCACGACGGGCAAAATTGCGGGGAAAATCGTTGACGCGAGGACGAAAGAACCGCTGATCGGTGTCAATGTTGTCATTGTTGGCACGATGATGGGTGCCTCGGCTGACGAAAGTGGCACATACTTCATCATCAATGTCCCACCGGGGAAGTATCAACTCAAAGCGACGATGGTCGGCTATGTAGCTTCCGTGGTGGAGGACGTCTCGGTGTCTGTTGACAAGACGACCAAAGTAGATATCGAGTTGCGGGACCAGGCGGTCGAGATGACGGCGGTGACGGTCATTGCATCCCGCCCGATTGTCCAAAAAGACCTTACATCGACCACATCGACGGTCAACAGCGATCAGATTTCGAAACTTCCGCTCGAAACTGTCTCGTCTGTTGTCAACCTGCAGGCAGGGGTAGTGGAAGGGCACTTTCGAGGAGGCCGGACAGGCGAGGTCAAGTATCTTGTAGACGGTCTCTCCGTGAACGATGTATTTTCGGGGTCCTCTGCGTTGGAGCCTGAGGTGAACAGCATTCAGGAGATTCAGGTTCTCAGCGGCACGTTCAATGCTGAATTCGGCGAAGCGCTCTCGGGTGTTGTCAATCAGGTCACCAAGATTGCCGGTGACAGGTACACAGGACAGGTCTCTGCTTATACCGGCGGCTATCTTACAGCTCGCACGGATCTCTACCAAAATCTCAATCATATTTCACCCACCTATTTGCGCAATTACGAGGGATCGCTCAGCGGTCCCATGCCTGGAATTCCGTCGTTGGTGAAGTTCTTCGTATCAGGCAGGTACTTCCATGATGACGGTTACCTCTACGGCAAACGCGTGTTCAATCCATCTGACTCGTCGAATTTCTCCGCGAACGATCCATCGCAGTGGCATATCGGCGCAACAGGCGACGGGAAATATGTTCCGATGAATTATGATACGAGATGGAGCGCGCAAGGAAAGCTCTCAATCAATGTCGGCTCTTCAAAGGGGATTGTGCTCGAGGGATTGTACCAGGACCATCAGTATAAGACCTACGATCACCAATTCCAGCTCGATCCTGATGGAGACTATACAAGATTTCAGAAGAGCTTCCTTGGAATCGTAAGTTACAATTATGTGTTCGGTCCTTCCTCGTTTGTCGATTTCAACGCTTCAACGATCGTATCGAGCTACAAGCAATATGTATACGAGAACCCGCTCGATCCGCGCTATGTGAATCCGCAAAGGATGCAGGATGTCAGCGGTAACGCGTTTCTCACGGGAGGAACACAGAACTGGCATTTCGCTCATCAATCCAACAGCTACACGGGAAAAATCGACTTCACGTCGCAATTAACTTCTGCGCACCTCGTCAAGACCGGCGTTGAGGTGCAATACCACAGGCTCAATTACGAGGACTACCAGATCCATGTCGATGCGAGCAGCGGATTCAAACCGGCCTTGCCGAATGTGGGAGATTTCGATTACAACGTCTATACAAACCATCCGTATCAGTTCGCCGCATACGCACAGGACAAGATCGAGCTCGATTATTTGATTGTCAACGTTGGAATGAGGTTCGACTACTTTCAACCCGACGGAAGGGTGTTGAAGAATCCGAACAACATTGCTGCCCTCGATCAATTGGTGCCTCCTTTTCCCGATTCGCTTACTTCACAAGCGAGCGGCAAATATCAGCTGAGTCCCCGTATCGGCATCTCGTACCCGATAACCGATCGCGGCGCGATTCACTTCTCTTACGGCCATTTCTTTCAGGTTCCCCCGTTTGAGTTCCTTTACAAGAATCCGAATTTCCGTATCCCGCTCACCGGCAACTTCCCGGAGTTCGTCGGGAACGCAATTGGCAATGCAGATCTTCAGCCCCAACGAACGACGATGTACGAACTCGGCCTTCAACAGGAACTCACTCCGTTCCTCGGCATCACTGTCACCACCTACTACAAGGATATCCGCAACCTCCTCGGTATGGAACTGTACATCAAGAATGATTTCAAGAAGTTTGGACAGTACATCAACCGGGATTATGGCGCTGTGAAAGGGTTCACAGTGTCGCTCGACAAGCGATTCAGCGGCGGTTTCGGTGGCACGGTGGATTATACATACCAGACCGCATTCGGGAACGCTTCGGATCCCAACGACAACTTCAACAAGCAGCAGGCGAGTCCGCCGATCGAAATCAACAAGGAGCTTGTCCCGCTGGACTGGGACCGTCGCCATTCTCTGAACCTGACATTGACGGCCGGCGAACCGGATAATATTATCGGCAGCCTCATCGCACGTCTCGGATCCGGCCTGCCGTACTCGCCTTCCTTCCAGAACCAACGCACAGGATTGGAGAACAGCGACAACCGGCCTATGTTTTTCAACGCCGATTTCTATCTGACGAAGTACGTCCGGTGGCTTGATCACCAATTTTCTTTATTCCTGAAAATCTACAATGTTTTCGACACTCCTGCCGAAGTCAACATTTTCACTGACACAGGCCGCGCAGGCTATTCGCTTGAACTCACACGGGCGCAGCAGGCGCCCAGAGGCGTGAACACATTGCAGGAGTTCTTTATGAGACCTGACTTTTACTCTTCGCCCCGACAGGTCGTTTTCGGTGCATTGGTATCCTTCTAGGATTCAACAACGGAGCCTCGCAATGATCCGAACATCGCTTCACGTGCGTTTCCTCCTGGCAGCGAGTCTTCTTGTCGCGTCGACTGGTTTTCTTTCCGCTCAACGACTCATAGACAAGGGCAAAGGGAACCACAACGAGACAAAGAAAGGACTCATGGATGGCAACCTCGTTTCCACGGTGTACTACAATTTCGGTGAGATCGCGGATTGGCAGAACGATCCGAGCCGGAGCGGCGTCTGGCCAAAGGGAACGAATCACACCTACGTAGATGGTGTGGCAGTGATCGTGCAGGCAGAGACAAAGGATGCCAAGGGGAACATTTTTCACCCGCTCGAAACAAACTACTATGAATACACACGCCATGATGTCGGCACCGGAGTGACGTACGGCTGGTGGTCGCTGCCAAATTACGCGAATCGTTTTCAATCGAGCCCCGCACAAAGCACGGATCCCAATACATGGCCTCCTACCTGGCCCGATCGCCCGGCCGACTGGAACCAGCGATGGAATGGGTTCTTCGGTAACGGTGTCCAGAATGCCGATCTCGAAACATACTTTGTTTTCGATGACAATGAAGACCGTGAATACATGCTCAAGAACAATTTCCATCCGGACGCGGATGATACAACGCGGGGCGGACTGGGGATGCAAGTCCATGCAAGGGGATTCCAGTGGTCGCAGGTTCTTGCAGAGGACGTGATTTTCTGGTTGTACGAGATTACGAGCATGGGAACGACGGACTATACGAAGACGCTGTTTGCTCAATACGTCGATTGGGGCATCGGGGGACACGATAATTCTTCCAACAATGCCGGTGACTACAATGAAGAGCTGAACCTTTCCTATGCGTGGTCCGCCGTGGCATTTGGAAGTCCCGGCAACTGGAGTCCCGTTGGCTATGCCGGCTACGCCTTTCTTGAAAGCCCGGGCATTGCCGACGACAATTTCGACAACGATCACGATGGTTTGACCGATGAACGTCGAGACAATATTGTGCATACCTTCATCACGGATCCGTTCAAAGATCCATTCCTTCGGGATGTACAACAAGACACGGCCCGCTTCAGAAAGTTCTATGGATACGCATGGAGGCCACATTGGGATGCCGATGAGAATTGCAACTGGCGTCCTTTCACCGATCTAGACGGCAACGGTAAATGGGATGCAGGCGAGCCCCTCAATGACGATGTAGGAACGGATGGACTCGGACCATTCGATGAAGGGTATCCCGGACCCGATCCCGACGGTACAGAAGGGAACGGCAAGCCCGATCAGGGAGAACCCAATTTCGGGATTCTTGACAAGGATGAATCCGATCAGCTCGGCCTCACGGGATTCGTCATTTCCGCGGTGCACACATACGATTTGAATAACGACGAGCGAAACTGGTCAGCGCTTTCGGCCCTTCCCCAACCGCACGGGCAATCGCTGGTCGGAGTAAACCTGGCTAATCATTTTTCGAGCTATCTCTTCCATTTGCTCGGAAGGAACACGTACAGTGTTCGCTCAGGTCAGATTCAGCAAACGGGGGAGACTGAGCGCTTCTCGATGGCGTTGATTTTCGGCATGAACGCCGACGATCTCTTCCGCCGCAAACGGACCGTCCAGCAGATCTATAACGCGAACTATCATTTCGCGAAACCTCCAGAAAAACCAACCGTGAAAGTAATCCCGGGCGACCATCGTGTCACACTCTACTGGGACAAGCGTTCGGAACTGACGTTCGACGCATTCTATCAGAAATTCAACTTTGAAGGATACCGGATCTACCGGAGCACCGAAGCCAATTTCCTGGAGAACAAGATCATCACGGATGCATTCGGCCGGCCGACCTATCGGCTGCCGATCGCCCAGTTTGACTTGATTGATGGGGTCAAGGGACTCCATCCCATCGGCGTCAATGGTGCCTACTTCAACCTTGGCGATGATACGGGGTTGCAGCATTCGTTTGTCGATAGCACCGTCGCAAATGGACAAACGTACTATTACGCGGTTGTCGCTTATGACCAGGGCTTCACGACGACCACCGTGACGGGAGAGTTCGTCGGAATACCGCCTTCAGAGACAACGAGCATCATCAAGATCGACATCAATGGCCGCGTGAAGACCGACATCAATACCGCTGTCGTTACGCCGCGCGCGGCAGCAGCGGGATACATTCCGCCTGAGATCGGCAGCCTGACAGCAACCGGTCCCGGGACCGGATCAATGAATATGACAGTCCTCGATGCCGATTCGATCAGGGACAATCACACGTATCGAATGGAGTTCGTTGATTCGACGGCCTTCCATACGAATTCGTATCCATGGTACCGGCTCGTGGACAAGACAGCGAAAGATACGCTGGTCTCGCTCACGCGACTTCTCTCCACACAGGTCCAGTCGCCGGTAATCCGGGGATTCGTCGCGTCAATCAAGAATGATCCTGACGTCATTATCAATCCGTCGAAGACCGGATGGACGAAAGGGACCAGCAATTACGTAACCCAGGTCGGGTTCGATTCACGTTTTGCTCCGGCATATCAACCACGCCGTGTCAATTATCCGGCAGATTTCGAGATTCGTTTCACTGCCAAGAACCAAGGCGACACTTCATTTCCGGGATCGAGTTTCAGCTCCGGGGTGCCGTCGAACATCATAATCAAGAACCTGACGGAAAACATCGACCACGTTCAGTTCATTTTCCAGGACATCAACGGAAACTCGGTATTCGACGCGGGTGATGCGCTCTTCATTGTGGCCGGAGACTCCGCCGGGCAGTCGGCGACGCAGTTCTTCAGTGCGCGCAAGAGCTGGTCGTTGACACTTCTTCAGGACACACTCATCCCGGCGCCGTTGCAGCGACAGCCTCAGCCAGGTGATGTGTTCCGCATTTCGACGAAGAAACCGTTCCGCACCGGCGAGTACTTCGAATTTACTTCGAAGGCGCGAACGCTCGACCTGTCCAAGGCTCAAAATGATTTGAGCAAGGTCGCGGTGGTTCCCAACCCGTACGTCGGAGCAGCTTCGTGGGAACCGCAAACGACATCGGTCGGCAGAGGTGAGCGGCGAGTGTTCTTCATTCATTTGCCGCAGTCATGCACGATTCGGATCTATACAATTAGCGGCCATCTCGTTCAAACGCTGACGCACAGCAGCACGATCGATGATGGGCAAGAGCCGTGGAACCTGGTTTCCCGCGATGGGATGAATATTGCGTTTGGCGTGTATGTCATCCATGTCGAAGCTCCAGGCCTTGGAACGCAAGTTGGTAAATTCGCTGTCTTGAAATAAGATCCATGTTGACCTCAGGCAAATCGACCCGGAGTCGAAAGGTATGAAGAGACTTCTCATTGTCGTCCTCGTATACGGTTCGGCTGTTCTCGCAGCTTATGGTCAGACCGGGAGCCAGAACGTTTCCAAGTCCGGCACAACTGCGGCCACATTCCTCGAGATTGGGGTTGGAGCGCAGGCGATGGGGATGGGAGGCGCTTACGTAAGCGTTGCCAACAACGCGACAGCGCTTCATTGGAATCCGGCAGGTGTGGCATCGCTTCCGGAGTTGACCATCGATGTTGTCCATACCAGATGGATCGCTGATACGAAGTTCGATTTTGCCGGAGCAGTATTACCCCTGGGAAGCGCAGGCACACTTGGGTTCAGCCTGACCTCACTCTCGATGGGAGACATGGCGGTCCGGACGGTCGAATTCCCGGAGGGGACAGGCGAGTTCTTCAGCGCTGGTGACCTCGCCGCCAGTATTTCCTACGCACGGCAACTTACAGAACGGTTTGCAATTGGAGTTACGGCGAAGTACGTTCAACAATCGATCTGGCACGAAAGCGCAAGCGCATTTGCCGTCGATCTGGGGACCACGTTCAAGACGGATCTGTTCGGCGGAATGACGATTGGCGCGTCGCTCTCGAACTTCGGGACAACCATGAAAATGTCCGGAAGGGATACACGTCAGTTCATCCGCCTTGACCCGAACAAGCAGGGATCGAGTGACCAGATAGCCACGAACATTGAGCTTGATTCGTGGGACCTTCCCTTGCTTTTTCAATTTGGCGTATCGACGCGGATCTTTGACAATAACCAGTACCGCTGGAGCGTTGCTGTGGACGCTCTCCATCCAAACGACAACTACGAAAGTCTCAACATCGGAACGGAATTTGTCTATTCAAATTACCTGTTTCTCCGTGCCGGGTATCAATCGCTCTTCCTTGATCAGGCCGAAGGTGGTATGTCGTTCGGGTTTGGAGTGTCCTCCGCTGATCTCCTCGGCAGTATTCGGGTAGGAGTCGACTATGCCTACCAGGATATGGGGCGTCTCCAGGGCGTCCATGTATTCACTGTCGGTCTCCGATTCTGATATCATGAAGAGTCGAAATGCCACTTCAATGAGGCAAGGTGCCTATCTTCTCGTACTCTTGATTGTGGCACTTGCTCCTCCCGCTCGTTCCCAGCGCATCCGCGAATACTCCTCTTACTCTTCCCTCCTCGATCCGAGGTTGGACCGAATCACGGTGGCCACGGTTGGTCCCTGGACGATCTCCGCGGGCGAGTTCATGTTGAGTTATGAATACGGACCTGCGTTCGTCAAGCGGGAACGAGACTCCAGGCAGCACTACCTGACCTTCATGGCCTATGAAAAGCTCCTCGCTTTGGATGGACGTGACCGGGGCCTCGGTTCATGGCCCGACCTTCAGAGGCAGGTTAAAGAAATTGAAGCCGACCTTGCCACTGAGGAACTCTACAAGGAGGATGTCCTGCCTCACGTGAAGGTGGGAGACGGACAGATTGCGCGCGGCACTGAGCAGGAACGTGTCCATCTCACGGTTCGATGGATTTTCACCCCGACGGCTCCCGCGATTGATGCCCAAGTGAGAATGATGAAAACCGGAGTGTCCTTTGACTCATTGTACGCCGCCCAGCTACGGGGCGAAGTAAAGCCCGACGACCGGTCGCTCAAGACCACCAAATTCAAACTTCGCATGCAGAATCCCATGTTCGCTTCCATCATTGACACGATGCAACCGGGCGCCGTGTCGCTCCCTGTTCATGGTCCCGACGGTTGGTACATCGTCAAGATGGCTGACGCCTGGAAAAACCCCATCGTCACGCAATCAGAGGAAGTGAAAATGCGGGAGGACGTGAAGCGTAGCCTGAGTCAGCACCTCGCTGACTCACTTTCCGATGATTACGTGCAACGAATGATCGTTGATCAGCATCCGGTTATCGTGCGCGAGACCTTCAATGCCATTCAGGCGTATCTTGGAAGAAAATTCCTGAGCAAAGAGAAGTTTGATGAGTGGGAACTGGCAGGCCGCAAAGGAGCCAGGGAACTGAAGGACGTTTCGCGGCTGGACACGATCGAGTCCCGTGCACTCGTTCAGTTGAAGAACAAGAATCTGAATCTGCGGACATTCCTCGATTGGTACCGGATGCGTGAACCGTACATCAAGCTGTCGTTGACATCGCAGCAAGGGTTTTTCCAATCCGTTGAAGGAATCATCTGGCGCATGGTCCGTGATCGGTTGCTGACGGACCGGGCATTCGAGCGAAAACTCCAGAATCGCACGAGTGTCAGGCGGCAAAAGGAATGGTGGAAAGAGAAATTTCTCTATCTTGCGAACAAGGGTCGCATCGCTGATACCATCCAGGACTCGCTTCCGCTTCTGCGAAAATACTACGAAGAGAACGCCCGCAACTTCTGCGACACTGCGGGGGTAGTTAAACCGTTTGATGAAGTGCGCGAAGACGTTTGGAGAGAGTACTCGTCATTCGAATTGACAAAGAAACTGCTTCATGAAATACTTCGCCTGAAACAGAACTATGGTGTGGCGATCAATGAAGACGCGTTGAAGAAAGTCGTGATTGACATCGAAAATGATCCGAAAGCCATCGATGTGTATACAATCAAAAAAGGGGGTATCTATCCGCGCACCGCTTTTCCGACAATCGATTATGACTGGCAATCGTGGAACTGACGTGACCCATCCTGAGGGGGACAGCTTACGATGAGCCGCGGAATCGTGAGAAGCATTATGCTCGTCATCTCTGTCTGCACGCTCTTGTGGTGGACTGGTTGCTCGAATCAAAAAAGCCCTCAAGGCTCCGGCAGCGGTGAGGTCGTTGAGTTGACGTATTGGCCTGCCCCGAATCCTCAGGAGATGCAGCTTGCGGACACGCTGGTCCGGCGATGGAACAGGACCCATCCCGGAATTCAGGTTCGCATGCAGTCCATTCCGGTCAGTCAGTCGACCGAAGAAGTTCTGCTTGCTGCGATTGCGGGGAAGACCACGCCGGATGTCTGTTCGAACATCTGGCCGGGGGCTTTGCATGAATACACGCGTGCCGGTGGACTGATTGCCCTTGATCAGTTCTCCGACTTCGATTCCATTGCGCTTGCACGAACGCCTCATGACCTTCTCGAACCGTTTCGGTCCGAAAACGGGCGTTTTTATCAGATCCCGTGGAAAACGAATCCGGTCATGATGTTCTACAACGTCCGCATGTTCGAGGAAGTGGGTATAACGAAGGCTCCACGCACCTACAGCGAGTTCTTTGCCGCCGCGAAGAAACTGACGCGTGATCTCGACGGCGACGGACAGACCGATGTGTGGGCCGGCGAGCGGGATATACGTCCCATCTGGTGGCAACGATTGTTCGACTTTTACCCGTTCTATATCGCCGCATCCGGAGGGAAGACCCTCTTCAAAGCTGGAGAGCCGGATTTCAACGATGAGGATGCAAAAAGTGTATTCATGTTCTTTCAGGAATGTTACATGGAGAACTACTTTCCTCACACGTATTTCCAGGGGGGGGATCCGTTCCTCCTTGAAAAGAAAGCAACTCATTTTGCCGGACCGTGGGAAGTTGCAACGCTTCATTCGCTTGCGCCTCACATCCGCTTCGATGTTGCACCGTTGCCCGTGCCCGATCGGCATACGGGTCCGGTATACACCTACGGGGATTACAAAAACATCGGGGTTTTCGGGACGACAAAGCATCCACATGAGGCCTGGGAGTTTGTCAAGTATCTTATGCTTGCGGAACACGATCTCTTGTTGTTGACGATTACAAATCAGGTTCCTGTCCGCGGGGACTTGCTGACGAATCATCTGTTCTCGGAGTACTTCCGGCAGAATCCGAAGATGGTCCGGTTCGCAGAACAGGCCATCTCCACCCGCGGCGTGGATGCTGCGCCGGACTTGAAAGAAATCCTCGATGCAATCTCACAGGTATACGAATCGTGCGCAGTGTACGGAAAAGTGACGCCTGCCGAAGCGGTCGATGGCGCGTTCCGCAGAACGCAGATGATTGTCAAGTGGAACAAATGACATCTCTCTGGAAGTTCGATTCACCACGACATCGGCAGTCAAAAACCGGCTACTGGTTTGTCCTTCCGTACGCCGTCTTCTTTGGAGGATTTGTTGCCTATCCTCTTATCTTTTCGTTCGTGCTTCTGTTTCACCGCTGGAATGTCGTGACACCGATGGAGTGGATCGGGCTCAAGAACTTCGAGCGGTTGTTCAGCGATCCCCTCTTCTTCAAAGCGATTATCAATACGCTGAAGTTCCTGCTCATCCATATACCGCTGCAGATGGTCGTTGCACTGGGGCTCGCGGTATTATTGAATTCAAAACTGAAATGTCGCGGATTCTTTCGTGCGGTCTTCTTCCTGCCCGTTGTTGTTTCCGGCGTCGTAGTGACGATTTTATGGCAGCAGTTGTATGCGTTCGACTCGGGCTTGCTGAACCGTATGCTCTCAGCCGTCGGTATCGGCAGAGTGCCGTGGCTCATCGATCCCGATATGGCGATGTTGTCGATCGCGCTTATGGCGACATGGAAGAATGTGGGAATCTACATCATCCTGTTCCTTGTCGGATTGCAGGATGTCCCCCGTGAACTGTATGAATCTGCCAGCATCGACGGAGCCACGCGGGCCCGTCAGTTTTTCCGAATCACGCTGCCAATGTTGCGCCCGACCTTCGTGGTCGTTGTGGTGCTCTCAACCATTGGTGGATTCTCCCTGTTCGTGGAGCCGTATGTCCTCACCGGCGGCGGCCCGATGGAAAGCACGCTTTCCGCAGTCCTGTATATTTATAACCAGGCATTCTATTTCAACCACATGGGATATGCCGCGACGCTTGGATTCGTCTTCGCGCTGATCATCCTCGGGGTGGTCTTGCTGCAGCGAAAAGTCATCGAGACGGAGCCGACGACATGAAGGCGACCGCCAAATATCTCGCTCTGGGTCTCGGTGCCATCGTTTTCGCGTATCCCTTTCTTTGGATGATTACTTCGTCATTGAAGCCCGAGGCTGACATCGGCGGGTTCGGATTGTGGTCCACACATTTTACGCTTTCAAACTATGCGCAGGTTTTCGAGCGTATTCCTCTCGGCAGGGCCTTCCTGAACAGCATCATCGTCTCCCTCTTCAACAGTCTCGGTGATTGTGTTCGGGTCCATGGTGGGCTACGCGCTTGCGCGCCTGCAGTTCAAAGGACGGGGTGCTCTCTACGCGGTCGTCGTGTTCACGATGACATTACCGTTTCAGATAACGCTCATACCGCAGTATATCCTGATGGTCAAGCTCGGGATCACGGACACGTATTTAGCGTTGGTGGCGCCGACGCTGATGACGGCGTTCAGTATCATACTCTTCCGTCAGTTCTTCATCTATATCCCCCAGGCTTTGATCGATGCTGCGCGGATCGATGGGTGCTCGGAGCTCCGGATTCTCTTCCGGGTGATATGGCCCCTTTCTCGGCCGGTTGTTATTACCGTGTCATTGCTTACGTTTATGTCAAGCTGGAATGAAGTCCTGTGGCCGTTGATCGTGGTGCGTAACCGCTCGTTGATGACGATGCCGCAACTCGTCACGCTCTTCACAATCGGAGGCGAAGCGGAGTCTCTGCTTGGGTTGCAGCTGGCGGCCGCAACGCTGCTGGCCCTGCCAATCATCATCGCCTACTCGTTCTTCCAGAGATATTTCATCGAAAGCATGGCGTCCGCGGGGATCAAGGGGTAACTCAAATCTGGAATTGTCTTCCAATGAAAAAGCATGGTGTGACATGTTGGGTGGCCGTGGTTTTGATGTGGAGCGTGAACGTTACCGCGCTTCAGGCACAAGAAGAACGTTCAAAAGAGGACCCTCTCTCGTATTTCTTCGATGGTCAGCGGGGCCAGGTTGAAGTGGGGGGGAGGTATGCGGGATTCGAATTTCATCACAGCAGGCCGGTCCCTTCCCGTATCAGCTTCTTCTACCCGGTAGCCAACAGCATCGATGTCAGCACTGACTACTGGAAGCGGGACAACTCGCTCCCGTGGGCGATTGGGTTCCGGATTGGCACCGGCAAAGCCGAATGGATCAACAACCAATCCTGGTCGTATCACCTCAGCCCTCACAAGGTGACATTTGTGAAGAACGCCGGTGGTCTTCAATGGTCTGTCTCGTATGAATTCTGTTTGAACGAGCCGGCAGCGGTCGCATCTATTGTGGTGAGGAACGTCAGCGGCCAACCTGTGGCAATTGAGCTCTATACACATTTGTTGATGAGCCTCAGAACGTGCCAGACCTACAGGCGCAGGGACACGTCAGAGATTGCCTTCAATTCCGATACGCAGACGCTTTCTGCACGGTTCAACTATGTTGATACTGATAGTGCTGCACTCTTTGTGCAAAACGTCGGTGAACGTCCGGCCGGATGGACGTCTGACGCCGAGCTGCTTGGGGCAACGGACAGCGGAAGCTCCCGGTGGCCTATGAATCTGGATTCGCGCGCTGGAATATCATCGGGTCGTGGCCGCGGAGTGGCAGCGTTCACGTACAAGAAGACGCTCAATTCGTCCGATTCGATGAAGGTCGTTCAGATTGTCGGTAGCTGCAGGGGAGCCGAGATCGAACAGCGCAGTGCGCGACTCCGCGCTCAGTGGAGAGATGAAACCCTGGCGTATGATACCTACATCAGGATGAAGGCACAGAGGGAAGCCCGGTTCATCACAGGGAACAAAGAGATCGACCGCTCCGCTGTCTGGGCTCGTGCCCTCATTGCAGCGAATGCCCATTACCTGCGCGGGAGAATTGTTCCGATGCCGTGCCCGGCGGAATACAATTTCTTTTTCACCCACGACCTCTTGTTAACGAATCTCGGCGCCGTGAATTTTGATCTTCCCAGGGTTAAGGAGAACCTTCTCTATGTCGTGTTGCTGTCTAGGGACAGCGTGATACCGCATGCATACTACTGGCGCGACGATGGATTCAAGACGGAATACTGTGAACCGGAGAACTGGAATCATCTCTGGTTCATCCTGGTCACCGGAAGCTATCTGAGGCATTCACTCGATGATTCGACCGGTCGGGCGCTTTACCCGAATCTCAGGAAAAGCGTCCACGAATTGTTGACACGTCTTCATCCGGATGGTCTTATGTACGCCTTCCGCCCCGATTGGTGGGATATTGGTCATCTTGAGGGCTCGCGGGCGTACCTTACCGCCCTGGCAATCCGCGCCCTGAGAGAATATGTCTTCATCTCTTCCTTCCTTCATAAGATCGGTCCGGAGCTCCTGGAGTATGAGCGGACGGCTGATGCGATGCAGCACGCACTCGTCGGGAAACTCTGGGATCGCAAGGATGAATATCTTACAAATTTCAATGGGGGAACAAAAGACTATCATTTCTACGCGGGATCACTCATCGCTCCTGTGTATGGGCTACTGGATGATGAGCACGCGCAGAAGCTCGTGGCTACTGCCGCGAGGCGATTGGTCGATCCGCAGATCGGAACGCGCATTGCGGTGCCGGTTGATTTTGCCACCGACTCCGTCGTTCGGACTTTCAAATTCGCAGGCGCCGAGGCCGGACCGGCATACTCGTATGCAAACGGGGGAGTGTGGCCGCACGGGAATGCCTGGTATGCAATGGCGCTGAAGAATGTCAACAAGCTGAAAGAATCATTTGATTTCGTCCAACGTACGATGACGATCGGTGGTGTTGCCGGCAGCCCGAACGGATTGCCTGCGATGTATGAGTACCGCAGCTCCGATCCGGGTTCCCCCTCATTTGGGACAATTGACAAGCCATCGTTTCTGTGGGCAGGGGGCATGTATCTGCAGGTCCTTTACCGGCTTCTCGCAACAGACGAGAATGAATGGAATATCGGAATCAGGGACGCTCTGCCGCCGCAATGCGATTCGATTGCCTGTTCATTTTCATTCGCAGGCCTCAAGGAACTCAACGTTCGCCGGTTCCCGGGCGGATTATGTGCATTGGCAGCCGATGGCGTTGTGATTCCCTCACGTATCATCCCGTTGGAACTCCGGTCAAAGAAACGCTGGGAGCTCACGCCTACTACGTCGCGAATTCCTGTCCTGGTCAGTGCGACCGCGATCATTCATTCTGTACTCTATGACGGCGCGAAGAAGCAGATCCGTTGTGACCTGTCGTCCTTCAACGGCCATCTGACACAGCTTGTAATCGACAGTGAAAACGCCCCCGCACGCATCATGATCGATGGAACCACAGCTCACGGCACGGAGATTTCGCCGGCACCGGGTTCAGTACGTAGAACTGCGGTGGAGTTCGCTGGATCAGATAACCATCAACAGGTCATTATTCAGTTCTGAGCGCATATGAAAGTCGCACTCTTTGAGAAACCCCATCAGCTCAAAGTCACCCACAAAGACCTTCGCAAGCTGAATGAAGATGAAGTGCTGGTGAAGGTCACCGCATGCGGAGTCTGCGGCACCGATCTGCATATCGTCGAAGGTAGCTCACGCTCCAGCCCGCCGGTGGTTCTCGGGCATGAATATGGGGGCATCATTACCGACGTCGGCAACGAGCCGAATGGGTTTGCTCCCGGGGATCACGTTGCCGTCGATCCGAATATCGCCTGCGGGACATGCTTCTATTGCCGACGCGGCGATGTGCACCTCTGTAAAAATCTCCGGGCCCTCGGTGTTGATATCGACGGCGGAATGGCGGAATTCTGTATTGTCCCGTCATCGCAACTCTATCGCCTGCCGAGCACGCTGACACTGGAACAGGCTGCCTTCATCGAGCCGCTTTCGTGCGCAGTGCACGGGATCGACCGCGCTCAGATTCGTGCAGGTGATACTGTCGTGATACTTGGAGGGGGGACGGTCGGACTTCTGATGCTGCAACTTGCAACCATCTCGGGAGCTTCGCGGGTCATTGTCGTTGAGCCTGTGGAGTGGAAAAGGGGGATTGCGACTCGCATCGGTGCCTTTGAAGTTCTCGATCCCACCGTCGTAAAGGTCTTCGAATGCATAATGGATCTGACAGGCGAGGGGGCTGATGTCGTAATTGAGTGTGCCGGCCGACCAGAGACAACCTCGCTTTCATTGACACTGGCACGTCGAGGGGGTACAGTCGAATGGTTCGGAGTGTGTCCGCTTGGGGCGACAGTACAGGTGGAACCGAACAGCGTGTACTTCAAAGAACTCACGATTGTCGGTTCGTACGTGAATCCGCACACGTTCGACCGGTCGATTGCGTTGATCGCGGCAAACAAGATTTCGTTCAGGGACTTTGTCATTGACAAGTTTCCCCTGGATCGTGTCCACGAAGCGCTGAAATCACTGGCTGAAGGGAAGACGATCAAGAGCCTCATTGTGCCGACGCTCTAATATGAAGGTGGCACGACAACTTAATGCTCCACGCGGCAACTTCGCGCTGAAAATGTATCTAGCTAACAACCCGGGTTGATATGAAGAAAACCGTCCTAATTCTCCTGCTCGCGATTGCGACCGCTTTCAGTCAACCGCAGAAGAGTTCACCGGTCAACTTCGCGCACCTCCGGCATCTCACGCAGGAAATCGTCCTGAATGGTGGTCCCGTCAGCATCGTGCACGTGTATGCGAACTATCCGGATTATGAATGGGTGGAGGCAGCCGATTCAGGGCAGGAAGGAATCGCGTGTGTGGACGATGCTGCACGTGCCGCCGTGGTGTATTTGCGGAGCTTTGAACTTCAGCATGACACCTCCAGCCTTATCAGCGCCCGATCACTTCTTCGGTTCGTGATGTCGATGGAGGCAGAGGATGGGAACTTCTACAACTTCATCCGGCGTGACCACTCGATCAATCGTGACGGGAAAACGAGTTTCAAATCGTTCGGATGGTGGGCCGGGCGTGGAGTGTGGGCGCTGTCGCTTGGTTACCGGCTCACAAAAGACTCTGATGTGAAGTTCGCGGGTGAATTGAAACGGTGCATCGAGCGCTCGCTGTCGCATGTTGAGCAGGTACTTGGCCATTATGGACAAACGAAGACGGTATCGGGATTCAAGCTTCCCTCATGGCTTCTGTATGAGTCGGCTTCAGATGCGACAACTGAACTGATGCTTGGACTTATCGAATATTACCAAGCCACCCATGACAAACGTGTTAAGACATCTGTTGAGAAGCTGGCAGATGGTTTGATGATAATGCAGGACGGGGATATGAAGAGTTTTCCATTTGGGGCACATCGCTCCTGGGAAACGATGTGGCACTCATGGGGCAACAGCCAGTCCTTCGTCCTTGCCTATGCGGGGCGTGTTCTTGGGGACAAGAAGATGATTGCATCGGCGGAGAAGGAAGCCAGTGGGTTCTATACCCGCCTGTTGATTGACGGGATGATAAAGGAATGGAACTTTGCCGAGCCAAAGAAGAAATCCGAGTTCGAACAGATCGCGTACGGCATTCGCCCGATGACTCTTGGATTGCTGCGCCTGTACGATGCGACAAAGAACGAAATCTATTTGAAAATGGCGGGGTTGGCGGCTTCGTGGCTCTTTGGTAATAACGTATTGCAGCAAACAATGTATGACTCCACGACCGGCCGGTGCTTTGATGGGATCAGCGACCGGACCCGGCTCAACCGCAATTCCGGGGCTGAGTCGACTATCGAGGCATTGTACACGCTCCTTGAGATTGAGCAGTACCCGCTGGCACGCAAGTACTTGTCATACAGGAAGACATCGAACCGATCGACAAAGGAGATTCTGTCCGCCACATTTCAGAATGATGCCGGTGATACGCTGGTCTTGACGATGAATCTCAAGCGTGGGATCGTGCAGGCCCAAGGGCGATGAGGCGATGCCAAAAATATCCGGTCAGGAAATCCAGGGGGGGCATCCTTGTCCTGGCACTGTTCGCCGTCGTGACCGTTTGCACCGGCCAGCAAATCACGATCAATCGAATTGAATCGATGCCCAACAAGCCATTCCCGTACGAGATGAGGGATTGGAAAAAGGTGGCGAGGGGATACGATTCGCTCACGTTCAGTTCAAACGCGGCCGGAGATCACTTGCCATTCCTTTCGCTCATCTCGAACACGGTAAACTATCCCGGACAGCAAAGCTTCAGGCAACCGAGTTACGTCGGAGCCGTCTCTTCCGGAGGAGAGGGGATCAATTGCCTGCCGGCCGTTGTCGGAGCCAGCCTGGTGGGTATCGACAAAAGTAATCAGCAGGGGCTCAACTGGGTGGCGATGTGCAAGGAGTGGTTCAACAACCGACCGGCTGAATACGTGTATCTCAACCAGCCGAGCGCCAGCAGTGGAAGCGACTGGTGGTACGAAACGATGCCGAACATCTTTTTCTATCAACTCAATGATCTCTATCCTGCGACGGGCGACTTTTCGTTTCAATTCACAACGGTGGCAGATCGGTGGCTCGGTTCGCTTCGTGCGATGGGGGGGAGCGCCGCACCATGGAATGTTCCAAACATGAACCATCGCGCATGGTCACTTTCAACGATGACCCCGAACGATGCAGGCGTCCACGAGCCGGAAGCGGCGGGAGCGATTGGTTGGATGCTGTACACTGCATACGTGAAGACCGGCCAGGCGAAGTATCGCATAGGTGCAGAGTGGGCGCTGGAATATCTCAATAGTCAGCAGTCAAATCCGGCGTATGAACTTCAATTGGCATATGGTGCCTCCATCGCCGCACGGATGAACGCAGAGCTGGGGACCTCATACGACATCGCGAAGATGCTGAACTGGTGTTTTGACATCGGCCCATTGCGGAATTGGGGAGTCATGGCCAAAGACGGGCGTTGGTTTGGATATGATTGCGCCGGACTGATTGGCGAAGTGAACGGAGTCAATAATTACGCCTTCGCGATGAACACGTTTGAACAGCTTGGAGCGATTGTGCCCCTGGTCCGCTACGACACCCGGTTTGCACGCGCGATCGCGAAGTGGGCACTGAATGCGACAAACGCGGCACGGCTGTTCTATCCGAACTATTTGCCCGATGAAAACCAGGACAGCCGGTCATGGTCGGCTGCGTACGACCCGAATTCGTACGTTGCTCACGAGGCACTTCGCCAGTATAAATCATACGTCAGTCCTTCCAGTAACACGCCTGGTCCATACGCGACGGGGGATGCGATTTCGGGCGGTTGGGCTGCAACCAACCTTTCGCTCTACAGCTCATCTCACGTGGGCATCCTGGGCGGCATCATTGACACGACCAATGTGCCGATGATTCTACGACTCGACGTGCTGAAGACTGACTACTTTCACGCACCCGCATATCCATCCTATCTCTATTTCAATCCGGATTCGATCCAGCACGCCGTCAACGTCGATGCCGGGTTAGGACTGCATGACATTTACGATGCTGTGAGCCACTCATTTCTTGCCAGGAATGTGAGTGGAGTAAGTTCGATTTCCATCAGCGCCAACACGGCCATCCTTACCGTTCTTGTCCCCTCATCAGGAACGATTGGTTATGATCTTGACCGGCTCGTCGCAATCGGAATCGTTGTGGACTATCATGCAGGTCGCGCGATCCAGAACTACCCACCCAGAATCAAAAGCCTGGTGCCGGACAGCGCCACAATCCTCGCCAATCGTGCAGTCCGGATTTATTGTACGGCCATCGATCCAAACAATGACAGCCTCGCGTATTCCTGGAGCAGTTCAGGGGGAACATTTCTTGGCAGCGGTGCATCGGTAAGTTGGATTGCACCGGACTCCGCCGGGACCTATGTCGTGACGTGCACGGTGACTGATAAGCCGGGGGCGAAGGCTGTTTCATCGGATACAATTACGGTTGTTCGGTTCGTTAATCACCTTCCGGTGATTCTCAAGCTGAATGCGGTACCGAGAAAAATCAATGTCGGTGCACGGACGACGCTTGGCTGCCTGGCAGTTGATCCTGATAGCAATGCACTTTCCTATCAATGGTCTGCACGGAGCGGTTCGTTGAGTGGAGGAGGCTCGATTATATCATGGCAAGCTCCTGTGGCAGAAGGCAACTATTTTGTCCGTTGCACAGTGAATGATGGTGTTGGTGGGATAACGACAGACAGCATCGGCCTCGAAGTAAGGGATTTTTCGAAGGGGCAGTCTGGCAGGTTGGTTGCATTCTACCCCTTCACCGGCGATGCAAAGGATGGGAGCGGCTTTCATCGTGATGGCCGCATCAATGGCGGGACATTTGTCGGCGATCGGTTCGGTCGCCCATTGAGCGCATTTGCCCTGGATGGAACAACGGTTTCTGTCGTCGTACCGAATGACTCCGGTTTGAATTTTCAGAATGGCATCACGCTGAATTTCTGGATGACTATACGATCCTTCTATGATCGCGAACAATATCCGATATCACACGGCAACTGGCAAAACCGGTGGAAGGTCTCGATCTCGAACAAACACGTCCGCTGGACGGTCAAGACATCGGGCGGAATCAAGGATCTCGATTCCGAAACGCAGCTATCGTTGGACAGCCTGTATAATGTTACCGTCTGCTACAACGGCGCAGATATGGAGATCTATCTCAACGGGGCTCTCGATGCATTTACTTCCTTGTCGGGGCCGATGGCGACAACATCATACGATCTGACGATCGGTCAGGATCTGCCGGGGGATAACAAGTACAATTTCAAAGGGGTGCTGGATGATATCCGCATCTTTGATTATGCGGCCTCTGTTCAGCAGATCGCCAGTCTGTTCGACATCAATACCGCCATCATGGTAGCGAATGACGAGGGAACACTCAAGAGTTTTGCACTATATCAAAACTACCCGAACCCGTTCAATCCGAGCACAGCGATCAGCTTTCAGCTCTCGGCGGTCAGCGTTGTAACGCTCAAAGTGTATGACGTTCTCGGGAGAGAATTGTCCACACTCATCGACGAACGAGAGCAACCCGGAGTCTATAGCATTCGATGGGATGGCTCGGCGTTTCCCAGCGGAGTGTATTACTATCGCTTGACAACTTCTGCTTTCACTCAAACCCGGAAAATGGTGCTCGTGAAATAAGGACAATGAAAACGATTGATCTCAACGGCGAGTGGGCGTTCAAAGGGGTCGGCCCAAAAAGGAGTTTTCCTCCGGAACATGCCGATGCACTGCAGTGGATGAAAGCGACTGTCCCCGGAACAGTACACACCGATCTGATGGCGGCCGGTCGCATACCTGATCCCTTCGTTCGCATGAACGAACTTGACGTGCAATGGGTCGATTCCCGGCAATGGCTCTACAGGAGGGGGTTCGATGTGGATGGTGACTTCCTTCGTGCGGATTCACTCTCTCTTGTTGCCGAAGGACTCGATACGTATGCCAGTCTGTCGCTTAATGGACACATCGTTGGCCGGACGGATAATATGTTCGTGGAACATCGATTTGATGTGAAGCGCTTCCTGAAGGCAGGACCGAATGTACTCGAGGTGCTCTTTGATTCTCCGGTGGTTCATTCGAAGAAGCTCGAGCAAAAATACGGTGCGCTGGAGGTTGCTCTCGAACCGCATCGCGTCTATGTGCGCAAGGCGCAGTATTCATTCGGCTGGGACTGGGGTCCGAAGCTCACAACCTCGGGCATTTGGCGGAACATTTATCTGGAAGGCGTCTCAGGCTGCCGAATTGCCAGCGTATTCGCAAGGGCTGAAAGGATCACCAAGAACAACGCCGTAGTCCGGGCGACGATTGAGCTTGATCGAATCGCCAGATCCCCTCTTGATATCACCCTGGAAATCCTGGGCGAGGGATTTGAACACAGGCAGTCGTTCGCAATGCGCGGCAAGTCGAAATCGCTGGTCATCAATGTCCCAAAGCCGCGCATTTGGTGGCCGAACGGATACGGAGAACACCCCCTTTATCAGGTTCGTGTAACAGCCTCCGCCAACGGTGCTGTCTGCGACTCGAAAGTCGTACCGTTTGGGATCCGATCGGTTCGCCTGCTGCAGGAAAAGGACGAAGAAGGTCGCTCGTTTGTCATTGAGGTCAACGATGTGAAGGTGTATTGCAAAGGAGCCGACTGGATTCCGTGCGATTCCTTCATTCCGAGGATCCCGACCTCAACGTATGAACGACTGCTGACACTTGCGCGGGACGCCCACATGACCATGATACGAGTCTGGGGGGGCGGGATCTATGAGCAGGATATTTTCTATGAGCTCTGCGACCGACTGGGATTGATGGTGTGGCAGGATTTTATGTTCGCGTGCGGAGAATATCCCGAGCGGCCTTGGTTCCTTCGGTTAGTGAAGGACGAAGCTTCCGAAGCAATCGCGCGCTTGCGCAATCATCCGTCGGTTACCATTTGGTGTGGCAATAACGAGTGTGAATGGAACTTCTGTAAGGAGAATCCCGACAAAACACCGGATGACATGACGGGCGCGCGGATTTTCCGTGAGCTTCTTCCTAGGCTTTGTCGTTCACTCGACGGGACGCGTCCCTACTGGCGCAGCTCTCCGTTTGGCACCGGATTCCCCAATGCGGAGTCCAGCGGAAACCATCATCAGTGGGCTGTCTGGGGCCAATGGAAAGACTACAAGGAATATGAAACCAACAATGCACGATTCGTGGCAGAGTTCGGTTTCCAGTCGCCTGCCCATGCCGTGACATTTGAACCGGTGACCGTACCTTCCGACCGGACTCCACAAAGCCGGGTGCTGGAGCACTATAACAAATTGCCTGAGGGTACGGAGCGGCTCTTCCGGTTTCAGGCTGCCCATTACAAAGTGGGAACGGATTTCAATGATTTCATCTGCAAGGGCCAACTGGTTCAGGCTGAGGCCTTGAAAACAGCCGTGGAGCATTGGCGCCGCCGCAAATTCAAGACTGCCGGATCGCTGTTCTGGCAGCTCAATGATTGCTGGCCTGTGAGTAGTTGGGCCGTCATAGACAGCGCGTTGCGACCGAAGGCCGCTTACTTCTACGCAAAGAAGTTCTTCGCTCCACTTCTTGTGAGCTTCGGTCAGAGAGGAGCCGCCCTGGATGTATGGGTTACAAACGATCTCCTTTCGGCTGTCGATGGAGAGCTCGCGGTCAGCCTCCGTTCGTTCGACGGATCGGTAAGTTGGTCGAAGAAACTAGTAGTGCCCATTGCCCGCAACTCTTCGAGAACACTGACGCATCTCGATGCTCAGGAGTACGAAACGTGTGACAAGAGCCAAACCTATCTTCTGGCGCAGTTGATTGTGCGGGGAGAGGTTTGCTCCGAGAACAGGTTCTTTTTCTGTGAACCAAAACACATGCGCAGTCAAACGCCGGTTCTCTCTACTGAACTGGTCAAGACCGGGAGCAATGCATATTTGATGACCATCAGCTCGGCTACTTTTCTCAAAGGCGTATGCTTGGATACTGAAGGCCCAGATGTTGAGGTGGACGACAATTATTTCGATATCGATGCGGGGATTTCAAGAACGATCGCACTTGTTTCCAAGTCTCCGAAAGAATTGGACACAAAAGGAATTGTTTTGCGGTCGTTGTGGAGTTGAATTGAAGAGATAACGAAAAGTATTATCAATCATTCGACAAGGGGGTACGTGTAGATGAACTCGTCACAGCATCAAGCGCGGCGGCTGGGTACATCCATTATACCGGACAAGGCAAGGGTTCTCCTGAGGCCGCTTGTCCCCGGAAAAGCGGATAGAATGAAGAGCATCCTGCGCCGGATCATGCAACTTACCGATGGACAAGCCGAGAAGGTATTTGAAGACGTTTTGCCGGAATTCCAGGATCGCCATCGGGACGTGAAGGCTTTCTTTGAGCAGCGGTTCAATCAGTTGAAACCATTACTGCCGCCCAGGTTCAAACCGTCAGAAACGAAGCGTCTCCTGATCGGTTCATATTTCTCATTCGAGTATTCACTCGAGTCTGCAGCACTGTTCAATCCTTCGATTGTTCCCCATCCGGACCAAAGCCGGCTGGAACCCGGCTCAATCCGGTTCGTTATGAGTCTTCGCGCCACGGGAGAAGGACACATCTCGTCGATTGAGTTTCGTACGGGCACAATCAACAAGAATGACAAAGTCTCGGTCGATCCGCCCAGTCGCTATGTCTCTTCTCCGGAAGAGTATCCTGATCTGGAGTACACAAAACCTGAGTTTACATTGAAGCTTCTCGATGAGCAGGCTCTGACGCCCGCGACAAAGGAAATCCTTCGCCCACTCGCTAACAAATTCAAGAGATCGCAGCTTGTTGTCCAAATTGCCCGATACAAAAAGGGGCACGCAAAGCTAACTGCCGTTCAGCGCCGATCGATCGAGCAGGCCGAAGTGCTGGCTGATCTGAACTACGAGATCAGGTTTTCGAAATCCCTACAGCTCTCGGAGCGTGTGATTTTCCCGGTTTCCTATCATGAGAGGAACGGCATCGAGGATGCGCGTTTTGTGAGATTCATCGACGAGGACGGATCTGTCACCTACTACTCGACATATACCGCCTACGATGGCAAGGAGATCAGACCTCAATTGCTTCAGACAACCGATTTCACGCATTTCCGCATTCGATCACTCAGTGGAGCAGCTGCAAAGAACAAAGGGATGGCACTCTTTCCAAGAAAGATCGGCGGCAAATTCGCGATGATAACGAGACAAGACGCGGAAGTTCTCTATTTCGCACTCTCGGACGACGTCTCGCGCTGGAACAAACCGGTGAAACTGCTTGTACCAACCCACGAGTGGGAGTTGACACAAATCGGTAATTGCGGCTCACCCCTGGAAACGGAGAAAGGCTGGGTTCTCCTTACGCATGGTGTTGGTCCGGTCAGGAAATACTGCATTGGCGCTATCTTGCTCGATCGTGACAATCCGGCCAAGGTGATTGGACAACTCCGGCAACCGTTGATTGCCCCGGATGAATCCGAGAGGGAAGGGTATGTGCCAAATGTCGTCTATACATGCGGCGCGATTCTGCATGATCGAACGTTGGTTATTCCCTATGCGGTGTCAGACACCATGACACGCGTCGCAAGTATTGGTGTCGACGAGCTGCTTGAGGGAATGGAGTAAAAGGATTGAGGTGAACTCAACCATCATTTGCAGTGACGATATCCTCAATTGCCGAGGGCGTTCCCGTCACATTGATCAGGCCTCCAAAGCAAATCCGGCGGAATAACCGTGAAGTTACATCAGTTTACTCAGAGTCGATCTCGTGATTCGCCCGAGATCGAGGAGAGGAAACCGCCGAGAGGACAGGGTGCGACTCTTGTTGAATCGGTGAAGTGATAGGAGAGAAGGTGGGATGCCAACTCGCACCGGCGATATCGGCAAAACTAACATTGTACGAAGGCCTCGGCTGGAGAACCCGAGAATTCGATTGGCATTTGTCGTAGCCCTAAAGGGATTCTCGAGCACCCTGAAAATTCGTGCTTGGTACTCTCACTGGACCTAGATTGAGCAGCCAAGCATGAAGACCACGAAGCTCACATCTTGCACTTTGTGCTCATTCTGGCGGCCATCGTCCTCTTCTTGACCGACTGGGATTGCCCTCGTGCGCCTATGTAACTTATGACACTGTGGGCCGTCGAACGGCCGTTGCGTTGCTCGGCACCTCACCAAAAGGAACGAAACTACTATTTCTCTGGGTGACGGGCAGAGGCTGAATCTCTCCAAATACCAGAAAATCAAAGAGTATGCGTGTCCCTCGAAAAAGGACAGTTTCTGGATAATGTGTCCTTGACAAAATGACACAATTTTCATAGATTTTAGCTATGGCACTTCACCCAATTCTCCTGGAAAAGCTGAATGAAGCAGTCTCAGCAGGCGAGGGACAGCCCTTCACACAGCGAGATGCCCGGTTGCCAGCAATCCCAGGCAAGGTCCACGCAGTCATCGGCATGCGTCGCGCGGGCAAAACCACGTTCCTTCGTCAACTGCAAAGTGAGCGTCGTAAAACATTTCCTCCCGAGAGGGCTCTCTACGTAAGCTTCGATGATGACCGGCTGATGGACCTGCCATCGGGACAACTGAGCCAACTCCTCGAGGAGTACTATCGACGATATCCGGAGCTTCGTGGCAAAGAGACCGTCTCTTGGTATCTCGATGAGATTCAACTGGTCAACGGCTGGGAGCGGTTCCTCCGCAGGGTACTTGATTCCGAGCGGGTCGATGTGGCTGTGTCCGGCTCATCGGCCCGGCTTCTAAGTCGGGAAATCCACACCTCACTGCGCGGCCGAAGTGTGGAAACTATCATCCGTCCATTCAGCTTTCGGGAATTCCTGCGGCATCGTGGCGAAGAGCCAGCGACGTCCGCTGAACGCTTGACAGCGAATGAGCGCTCTCTCATTGAAAAACGGTTTCGTGAATATTTGCAGCAAGGCGGGTTCCCGGAAGCTCAGCGGCTTCCGGCAGGCTTGCGGACAGAACTTCTGCAGGGATATGTGAACACTGTGCTCTTCCGCGATATCCTGGAGCGCTATCACATCACCCAGGTGGCGGCGCTACGCTGGCTTGTGCGACAGTGTCTGCGTAATCCCGCCGGTGCAATGAGCGTGCATCGGCTATATCAAGATCTGAGAGCGCAAGGACACGGAATATCGAAGGACGCGCTCCACGCAATGTTTGGCCACCTCTCGGACGCTTTTCTCATCAGCGCTGTGCCTCTCTCCACTGACTCGGAACGGAAGCGCAATTCCAATCCGCGCAAGATCTATCCCGTCGACACGGCGCTCATCCACGCGTTCGATGTCGCCGGCAGATCGAACGAAGGCCACGCCCTGGAAACCGTCGTGCTGGGTGAACTCGAGAGACGCAAAGCAGACGTCGGATACGTCAAGTCCACTTCCGGATTTGAAGTAGACTTCCATGCGCGCTTCCTCGACGGCAAAGAAGAGCTGATTCAAGTCTGCGCCGATCTCTCTTCCGCGCAGACACGCGAGAGAGAGCTTAGGGCCTTGCGGGAAGCGTCCCTTGAGCACCCGCGAGCCCTCAAACGACTGCTTCTGTTGGACCACGAGCAGACGTTACAAATGCAACTGCCGGAGGTCAGTGTCCAGACTGTATATGAGTGGCTATTACGGGGAGAACCAATCCTCTAATCATCTTCCGCTTCACCCCCTACGATCGAATTCACGCACGAAAAGGTAGATCCTTGAACCTGTCCTGATTGACCCGAATCCATACTTGCGTTGGCAGTCCCATCTGATCAGGTGGCAAATGCGCGAAAGAGGGCGTTCGTAGCGCGCTCATGATCGAGATGGATTGCACTGAACGCGTCTCGGCATATCCTCTAAGGTGTCATGACGCCTTCCGCGTTCACAGAGCTCCGGCAGAGCAAGCAGCGTTTGACGATAGGAAGCATTGATTCTGCCAATTGGACGAACTTGACATGTAACTAGGCAAAGCGTATGTTGCACCGCATATGATGCAACCCCCTCAGCCAAGTCCCTCATCGCCCCTTATCGCGGTTTCCCACTCAACTTAAGATCACCGGTCTTCCAAGGATATGAAGGAAGAGAAGAAGATTTCTCCAATGATCCCAGTCGTTGTTGACGATCGCGAGGCCGGTTCTGAAGTCGTTCACGCACTCAGAGAGATAGATGGTCTGGTGGTCGAAGTTCGGCGGCTTAAACTTGGTGACTACTACATAAACGGAAATCTTCTGATCGAGAGGAAAACGTTTGGAGACCTCGCCAGCTCAATCAAAGACGGTCGGTTGTTTCAGCAGGCATCCCGGCTTGCGTCTTGCCCGACGCGAAGTGCGGTGATTCTTGAAGGAACGGCTGACGATTTGATACGCAGCCGCATGCGGCGTGAAGCGATTCAAGGCGCGCTCATCACCTTGACGATAATTCTTGGCATACCGGTTTTGAGATCGAAGGATCCGCTTGAGAGCGCTCGCCTCATGCTTTATGCAGCGCGGCAGACGGGCGCCGTTCCACGCCAAAGTTTCCCTCGAAGAGGAAAGCGGCCCCGAGGAAAACGGAAACTCCAACTATATATCCTTCAAGGGTTGCCCGGGGTGGGACCGGGGCGCGCCAACCGACTCCTGGAGACCTTTGACAGTGTTGAAGCCGTGGTGACGGCAACGACCGCCCGATTGGCAGAAGTTCATGGAATCGGAATTAAAACGGCTCAATCAATCCGCTGGTCAGTTACTCCGTAAGGAAAGGTGATTTCTATGAGAATGGTTTTGAAGCTCGAACTTGGTCACTAACCTACGGGCTTCCCGCGATGAGTCGTGTGACCCGCGAGGATCATACATGCGACAGATTTCTTACAGCGGTTTGAAAGGCGGAGGAAGGCAATTGGCAGGCGTTGTGAGTGACGACTAACGAACGCCGGTTAGTGAAGTGAGAAATTCAGGGAGGAGTGCAGTAGCGCTAACGGGATCCTCGAGCACCATGTAAATGCGTGCATACTGCTTGAGTTGACGCTTGGCCGATGACACTTATTCCGGCATTTCCCTGATTTGTCGGATCAAAATGTCGACCGCGAACGGACCATTGATACGCCGCACCCCGTCTGCCTGGTAGTTGTAACAATCCAATAATTGTTGTATAATTACGGCACATATATTCGAATGTGCCTTAATCATACATGAGGTAACCATCACAAAGACGCTCAAAAACGCAATCCTCCAGGCTCTCAATCATGCAAAATACGCAAGCGTCCAAGGATTGAGAAACAGGCTTCGAAGCGACCGAAAGATTCCGCCGGCATCCCTGCACACAACGCTCTACCGTCTTGTAGAGGCTGAAATGCTCTTCGATGCTGGAAGGAGATGGTACTCCACGATCGCGACAGCGTTCGAACCACGCTATGATCCCATAAAAGCCCTTGCCCGGCAGGTTGAAAAACAATTTCCTCAATTGCAGTTTTCCGTCTGGAGCACCCAGCAGCTTCAGCCGTTTGCACATCACCTCATGGGCCGTTTTACGACGTTTATCTATACTGAAATGGACGCCATCGTGCCTGTGACAGACTATCTGCAGGATTCGAAGCATTCAGCCTATGCCAATCCCAAGCAGACGGAAGTCGAGAGGTACGTTTCCGCCTCCGGGCGGCGGATCATTGTCCGTCAACTTATTACGGAAGAACCGGTCGACGCTCACTACGCGAAAATCGAAAAAATCCTTATCGACCTGTATCTGGAAAAAGATCGGCTGTTCCTCATGGATCTCGCGGAATTTAAGCGGATATTCGAAAACATCGTCTTAGCCCATCGCATCAACATGGGGAGGTTGCTCCGCTATGCTGAGCGCCGGAAGGTCAAGGCTTCCATGGTGAACCTGTTTTCCGAGCACAAAGACCTGATCATCATGTGATGGGGGCAACTGTGATCATTGACAAATCGTTTTCGAGAGAGTGGATTCAGGAAAAGCGCAAGGCCTATAAAGGCGTGGATCCTGGTCTGATAGAAAAGCAGATCTATGTGTTCGAATTGCTGCACCACCTCGCAGAAAGCGGAAAAGAATTCGTCTTCAAAGGCGGCACATCGCTTCACCTCATTCTGCCTGACCATCGACGCCTTTCCACCGATCTCGATGTCGTTGGTGCTTTTTCCCTGGATGAGCTCTCAAACCTCATTGAGAAGTCACGATTTGTACGAGTCGAGGAAAATATCCGCAAGAGAAGGGCCATTCCGAAAAGGCATTTCAAGTTCTTTTATCCTTCTACAGTCGATCGCCGAGAAAGCTATGTTCTCTTGGACACTCTGGAACTGAGCCATACATACCCCAAACTGGAGAAGCGATCCATAGCCAGCAAGCTATTCGAGACAGATGGTGATTTGGCCGTCCAAACGCCGTCACGTGAAGGAATCCTCGGCGACAAGCTGACCGTGTTCGCCCCGCACACAGTGGGGATTCCTTTTGGTGTTGGCAAATCGATGGAGATTATCAAGCAACTCTTCGACATAGGCGAGTTGTTCGATAACTGCAGTGACGTCAGGATCATGATCGACGCCTACAATGCCACACAAGCGCAGGAAAGCGGATTTCGCAGGCCAAAATATAGCCCGGAGGCTTCACTCCAGGACACCATTCAATCGAGTTATCTCGTGTCTCAATGTCTCTTGAAGGGATCCGTGTCGAACACCGAGACGGCCGAAATCGCCGCTGGATTGAAGCAGATCGAGAATCATCTATTAGGAGTTCCTTTTAGGATCGATCAAGCCCGCGTAGCAGCTTCGAAGATTGCACTCCTGGCAGCCATAGTGCAAAAAGGGGATGCTGGTCTCTCTCTTGATGAGATGCGTTATGAATCGTCGAAGGATGAGGGCCTTTTCAAGACCGAACTCTCCGGCGCGTACGAAATTCTGAATCGGTTGAAGAAGCTTCGGCAACTTGAAGCCTTTCACTATTGGGTTCAGGTTTCACGCATCCAGCAAAGTGGGCGGGGCACGCCCGGTTGATTCATCGCGCGACGGTCTATGTCGAATTTGTAGGAATGCCAGATGGCAATTGTAGGATAGGCTTAAGTTGGTGAGTGCGGCGGGAACCTGCTGGCAGGCAAGATGTCGAGAGACGGAATGCGACATCGATCAAGGAGTGGCCGGAGGGGGGCCGACCCCACGCGTTGGCTAAGTTCGACGAAGCATTTCGAATAGGGGGATTGATTGAAATTGCCAATCGAAGGTTCCAAAAAATCGATTGGCAATTTCATGTAGCCCTAAAGGGAATCTTCTGCACCCTGAAAATTCGTGCTTCATGATCGAGTTAGAGCTGGCGTGATTTTGACGTTCGGGAAGCTGGGTCAGTTTCAGAGTTTTTCCATTTCTGACAAACTTGTAATTATTTGAGAATCTTCTTCCAGCATGGAGACTTGGTTCTTAGGTTTCAAGCCACTTTCGTGGTTTGTATGGCCGCAATAGACGTGGAGCGGTTCCTGGAGCATCAGGAAGAAAGCCAAGGCTCGTGTCCCACGTATATCTCGCGATGAAAGTTTCTGCGGAGTGAAATTCCCCCCGGGCTTTTTCGTCCCACCGGTATCTGCTTCTTTGTGTTGAATCCCGGGAAGCAAATCCCTACGTTTGGGTATACCAAGTGTATCGCACAGCGCCGTGAACCTCAGTTCTGCCCACAGAACAATTCTTCAATCCATCCTTTCAGGGGTGTATACGCCCTATGACGTACGGGAACTTGTACGTATTTGCTACGCGTTGGCCCTTCCATTGATTCGCAAAAGGATTGCTCAAGGCAAGATCAACCTCGAATCGTTGGGTTTGAATCAAATCGACGTCGTCTATGACTGCATAGCAGACCTTTTCGTGCGAGACAACGTCGGCAACTTTACCGAGATAAGAAGATTCTTCAACAAGGAAATTGAAGACAGCACTTGCTGCTCTGATGCACTCCTGCTCAGCACGCTCCGACGCATTGTCTTTGGAAGCGTCAACGTCAATCTGATCCGAATTCACAGCGGAGCCGACCCGACCTTCGGCAAGATATTGCACAACCTCAACATTGCCCTGACGAGAACCCGTCTCTTCGAAAAATATGTCCAATTTGGCGAGACAATGCTGGCATGTTGTGAGTCAGATTTGCTCCTGCACCTTCCTGATCCACCCCTTGAGTACTTGAGGCAACAACTCTCGCTTATCATCCTCATTCATGATTCCATGCCAGCGATGCTGAAGAAACTGCACGATATTCTTCAGAATCAGCAAGAATACCAGAGGACCATTCCGCTTATTTGCGCAGCGACCCTCCTGAAGGAAGTGTATGCGCTCGGTGCGGAACCTGAGCGGGAATCTGATGATTCACCTCTGAAAGACTTGCAAGAGGAGGATGCATCGCGGATGGTACGGGCTGTGTGCGCCAATCTTCGTAAGGACATGGTTTCGCACTATGTGGGAAACGGTAAGATGACGGAGTACGTATTTGAGGCATACCTTCAGGCGACGAATGGCATCCTCTCGGATTTGGTTCTGAATGGCCGCGATGAATGTAAGCCTTACTTTGAATATCTGTCTGGCAGTTTGCCGGCGTTGACGAAGGAGGACTACATAAATCGCCATAAGTCGATTCTGGAACATTTCGTCCGGGCTGCAAAGCAGGGGCTGTCCGAAAAAATTAGGCGCAAGGAGACTGCGCTGTGATCATTGTGACGTACATACTACATGGACTAGGATGGAAGAGCAAGTGACACCGTCAACGGAACATCTGGAAGAGAGACTTCTCGACCTCTATGTGCTGAGAGCGCCGGAGGTAAACGAACGGCGTGGCGAAATTGCCGCTCATCTTGAGCAGTGTGCCGGGTGTACAAAGCGCCACCAGGAGATTAGCGAGTACTATGCTGAGGTCGAAGAGCTGCAAAAGACGGAAGCTGAGAGCATCTTTCCAGCACTGCAAGCGTCCTCCCGTCTCGTGCGTCCCCCCCCTTTTGTGGATGAACGGGGCCCGTTGAGTCCCGTCAGGCGCGCGGTGGTGCAGATTGTTGTCTCATCACTCAAGACATACCCGGTTCGTTGGTCCGCTGCATTCGCTGTGATCCTTACAGCAATTGTTCTCCTTGTGACGAGGCCGGTCACGACAGACAGCAATCCAGCCTATGTTCGTGCGAGGGATGGGTACTTGATTGTACAAAACAAGAACGGGGAGGAGCTCTGGAGAAAGTACGTTGGACCAGGAATTGACGCTGGGGTACTTAAAATCCCGCTTGCTAGTAACGCAGCAACCAAAGCGGCAAGTGCACCAGCGAGAAAGGGCTCCGCGGTTCCTTTAGCGGCGATGCCATATGAGACGGATCCAAATACCGCATTACTCGACCATTTCAACGGATCGACAGCAGGGATGGCCTTTGGCTCGCCGGGTTACGAAAACAGTCTACCAGTTTATGGACAGGCAATTAATCTCGTTGAGAACAGTTATGTTAAATATACCTTTCTGGGCTGGGGGGAGCGTCAAGGCAGTGTGGAAATGTGGGTAAAACTTCGCCAGGTTCCACATTCTGCAATATTGGCCTTGCAGTGGCTCGATGTGGCATCTTATTCACAATGGGGCTACGCTGGTCAGTTAAGTTTGACTCCGGAAGGTAAAATAGGGTGGGGGGTATGGAATGGACAGCGAGATGGAAGCATCGGGGGAAAAACGACGATCCCTCGAAATGAATGGACGCATATAGCAGTAACTTGGGGGGCTGATGGAACGAAGCTGTACGTTAACGGTGTTGTTGATGCTTCCACAAGCACAAATC
>Ga0208045_1000140_pt1 | contig 34055 bp, 33 predicted proteins | sample PL_2010_200m_FD_184160 | JGI IMG/M metagenome (GOLD analysis project Ga0208045, IMG submission 184160) | Freshwater microbial communities from Powell Lake, British Columbia, Canada to study Microbial Dark Matter (Phase II) - PL_2010_200m... | ecosystem: Environmental > Aquatic > Freshwater >...
GTCAGGCCGAGTCCTGAGCATATCGAAGGACGAAGTCGAACCAAATCGAAGGGCGAACCATCCTAAGCAGAGTCGAGGGATAAGCCGAGGTAGCCGTAGGTTGATTCAAGCTGGACATTTCAGGATTTTCTTAATTTTTGTTTTTCTAAAGTTAATCCGGCGCGTAATTCCTATTTAAAATTTAGGAAAATAAACCAGGCGGATATTTTAGCGATTGACAGTTTAATATTTTACAAATTACTTAGATACGGGATAGGTCTGAGAAGATAAAGGGACTATTAAAATTATGGCCGGATGGTAAATTATGCTAGGTAAATGGGCAGAAGAAAAGTTGGTGATCCTGGCAGTGGCGATCTTATTATTTTATCCTCAGGCACTAAACGCTGAGCCTATTTACCAGGAGGGTATCTTTGAAGATAATTCCGGATCAGCTAAGAAGGAAGAGGTATCAGCCAAGAAACCCCAGCCGGCTGATGAGCAAGAGGATGAATTGCCCGGCAGTCTGGATACCCATATAAAATTTATGCCTTCTAGCGGAGTCAAGTCCCAGTCCGGCAGGGTGGAAATGATCGAACAAACTTCTGACTTTAGCTATGATTTTAAGGTAGCAGATAAATTGCCGGTTACCTTTCTTTTTAACCAAAGCTATATCAAAATAAACAAGACGGTATCGGTGCCGCTTCCTGCGTATCTTACAGGCGTAGGCATGGGTCTTGAGACTACCCTACCGTTCTTTTTTAATAATACCTATTTGCGGATAGGGGCGATCCCTTCTTTTTATTCTGATGGCTGGCATTTCAGGCCTTCTGTTTTCCGTATGACTGGCCGCCTTTTTCTTATATATAAGCCGGATAAAAAATGGATTTATGTTTTAGGCGCAGGTGTGTGGCCAAGCCATAACGTAAGGCCTTTACCGATAGTTGGCTTTATTTATAGGCCTAGTGAAAGGTGGACTTTTAATATAACCCCGGATAATCCGAATATCGCATATATGATGAGCGACAAGGCGACGGTCTTTGTTGAAGGCTTTGGCTCGGAAGATGAGTATGAGGTTACCAGGAATAATGAGAAAAATGTAGTTTTGAAATACAGAGAGATGCATGCCGGCACCGGCTTGCGCTATAAATTCAACAAATTTATTCAGTGCACTTTTTCTGTAGGGGGCATGTTTAACCGCTCCTTCAAATACAAGGACGACCAGGACAAGGTCAGTATCAAAGACGGCCTATATACCGATTTTAGAATAGAAATAAATATGTAACCGCGAAGGGTAGCTATGTTTGGCGATAAAGGCACGCTGATTCTTGGTGCAGGTCCGGCAGGAATGGCAGCTGCGCTAGAATTGCATAAGGCAGGTCAGCCGTTCATAGTAATTGAAAAAAACGAACGGGTTGGCGGTTTAGCCAAGACATTTGATTATGGGGGATTCCGCACTGATGTCGGACCACACCGCTTTTTCAGCCAGAATAAATATCTTTATGCTTTGATCGGAGGTTTACTGGGGGATAGATGGATAAAGGTTGACCGTTTAACCCGATTCTATATTAAAGGAAAATATTTACTTTACCCGGTTAAGTTAAACAATGCTTTTTGGCGTATCGGTCCATTAAGAACTACCAAGATTTTCTGCGATTATTTAACTCAAAGGACCAGGAATCTTTTTGTTAAACGGAAGCCGGCTTCTTTTCAGGAGCAGATTATCGCGGATTTTGGAGAATCGCTGGCTAGGCTCAATATAATTAATTATACTGAAAAGGTCTGGGGCTTACCTTGCACCGATATTTCCGCGGATTGGGCCAGACAACGAATAAAAGGGCTTTCTCTGAGAGAAATTATCAAAAATGCCTTTATTAAATCCAAGCACCAGCCAAAGACACTTATAGATCAATTTTATTACCCCGATACGGGCACAGGCTTAATTTACGAGAAGATGCGGGAAAGGATATTAGCTAATCCCAGCGCGGGCAGGCAAAGTATTATGACAGGCTGTTTTCCTATGAAAATTATTCATGACGATAACAAAATCAATGAAGTAATATTGAATAATAATGGCGATAGGCTTGTTTATCAGCCGGAAAACGTCGTATCTTCGATACCAATAAATGAGATGGTGGAACTGTTAGACCCTAAGCCTCCTGTTGAAATTTTGGAGGCAGCGGGAAATCTGAGGTTCCGCTCCCATGTCTCGCTGTTTCTTATTTTAACTAAATCCTCGGTATTTAAAGACCAATGGATATACTTCCCGGATCAGGAGATCCCTTTCGGAAGAATCATGGAGCCTAAAAATTTTAGCGCCAAGATGTCTTTGCCTGATAAGACTTCGTTGCTCATTGAATTTTTTTGCTGGGAGAAAGATGCGATCTGGAATTCAAGCAGGGAGAGATTGACCGAATTGAGCATAGGGTGGTTAAATAAGCTTGGGTTCTTGCACCAGGAAGAGATAGGGGATTCTTACTTACATAAAGAAAAGTATGCCTACCCTCTTTATGACTTAAATTACAAGAAATGGTTGGGGATAGTTAAGGCATATTTGCATAAATTAAGCAACCTGCAGTTGATTGGCAGGGGAGGGTGTTTCAGGTATAATAATCAGGACCACGCCCTAGAGATGGGTATAGTATCCGCAAGAAATATAATTAATAACCGGAAGGATGATATAGAGGAGGTCGGGGCAGCGCAGGTATATTTCGAGCAAGGATATTCCAGATAAAGATCAAAAAGATTATTAAAATTCACAGGTCAGAAGGAAAGGTGATGCTATAATATGAAAGTACGGATATTCTATCATCATACTGATGCAGGGGGCGTAGTTTATTACGCTAATTATCTTATGTTTTTAGAAGAGGCGCGCACCGAATATTTTGAGCAGTGCGGCATTTCGATGAGAGAGTTGATAAAGTCAGGGGTCTTGTTTGTGGTTGCCCACCAGGATATTGATTATAAATCTCCGGCACTCTATGGGGATACCCTGGAGGTTACTACGCGTATCTGCGGTAGTGGCGCAGCCAAGGTTGAGTTTTTAAATGAAGTAAAGAACCAAGATGGGAAGTTGATTGCTGTAGCCAGAACGGCCTTAGTCTGCGTAGAGCGTAATCTTAAACCCCGCCAGATTCCTCAAGAGCTTAGAATAAAACTAAAATTAGCCGCAAACTGAACATGTTAAAATTATATTGCAGATTAGCGAAAGGGAAGTTAAAATGGATGCATTAGAGGTTTTAAAAAAAAGAAGAAGCATACGCTCTTATAAAGATAAGCCTATTGCGAAAGCAATACTTGAGCAGATTATAGATACGGCAAGATATGCCCCTACGGCAAGAAACCTCCAGCCTTGGGAATTTGTGGTGGTTACTTTGTCGGATACCTTAAAGAAGATAAGTGACCTTACGGATAATGGTAAATTCATCGGGCAGGCTAAAGCCTGCATCGCTGTTTTTTGCCAGGATACTAAATATTACCTTGAAGATGGTTGCGCTGCCACGGTGAATATCCTGCTGGCAGCCACTGCCTTAGGCTTGGGCTCCTGTTGGGTGGCAGGTGATAAGAAACCTTACTGCAGCCAGATAATAGAGCTGTTGGATGTTCCGGCATCGTTTAAACTGGTAAGCTTAGTCGCATTGGGTTATCTCGAGCCATCGGATAGTTTTCAAGAGGCAGCTAAAAAGAATCCCAATCAATTAATGCATTGGGAAAAATTTTAATATATTTAAGTAATTAAAAATTTTTAGCTGGGGGGATCGGGTAATGACTAAAGAGCTGATCGTTGTGGGAGACAGAGTATTGATTTTACCGGAAGAGGATGAAGATCGTACAGATACAGGCCTATACCTTCCTCAGGGGGTAAAAGAAAAAGAGAAGGTGCAGATCGGCGTGGTAATTAAAACCGGACCTGGTTATCCTGTGCCAGATCCTTCAGTTTTGGATGCAGAGCCTTGGCAGATGCCGAAAGCGGATAACCGTTATTTTCCTCTCCAGGCTAAAGAAGGGGACCGTTGCATCTTCTTGAGGAGTTCAGGTATCGAAATGGAATATGATGGTAAAAAATATATCGTAGTAGCGCATGCGGCTATCCTGGTTATCTTAAGAGAGGGTAGAATTGCCTAAAATGAAAAAGCTAAATTTGCAAAATAAGTCTTTTGTGTTCATAAGTCATGCCGGCTGTTTTTTGCCTTTGTTGATTATCTTAAATCTGTTTTTTGGCTGGTTATTTTTTAGTTTTATCCATTGGCTACTAATCGAGCTGGGTTTAATTATTTTATTTACCATAAACTCAATTATCTTTACAAAAAAAATATTCTCTACAGTTTCCGAAGATTCAGATATCGTTGATATAGAAGGCAAGGTCGTCGAAGATAGAGAACGGCTAAAGTAGCTTAAATTTATTGACTTTTTTTATAAATATGTTACCATTCCCTCTATTCAGAATAGAGGCTTTTTAATTTAAAAAGGAGGGTTCTTAAATGGGAGGTTTTGACTTGTTAATTTTAGCGCCGGTAGGCTCGATTCTAGCTTTAGGTTTTGCGTTTTATTTAGCGCTCTTTATCTTGAGGCAGGATGAAGGTAGCGAGAAAATGAAAGAGATTGCTCAGGCGGTTAGGATTGGCGCAAGGGCATATTTAAAGAGGCAATACTTGGTGGTATCCTTATTCTTCGCGTTAGCCTTTGTCATCTTATTGCTTTTATCGTTCGGAAAATACCTGCCGATTTTCGTTCCATTTGCTTTTTTAACCGGCGGTTTCTTCTCAGGCTTATCCGGTTTTATCGGTATGACTATTGCCACTCAGTCTTCGAACCGTACTGCTCAGGCAGCAAGCAAGAGTTTAAATTCCGGGCTACGCGTAGCTTTCTCCAGCGGCGCGGTCATGGGCCTTACGGTAGTAGGCTTGGGCCTTTTAGATTTAAGTATCTGGTATTACTTTCTGAATTGGTATTATTCGGTGCACCCGCTTGCCCCCGGAGTAGATAAGATCGGCGCAATTACTTCAACCATGCTCTGTTTTGGGATGGGTGCCAGTTCCCAGGCGCTTTTCGCCAGAGTCGGAGGGGGGATTTTTACTAAGGCAGCTGATGTGGGTGCTGACCTGGTTGGTAAGGTAGAGGCTGGTATACCCGAAGATGACCCACGTAATCCCGCAGTTATTGCTGATAATGTCGGCGACAATGTCGGCGATGTAGCAGGTATGGGCGCCGACCTTTATGAGTCATACGTTGGTTCTATCGTAGCTACTTCTGCCTTAGGGGTAGCTGCTGGTTTGGGTCTTGCGGGTGTAACGGTCCCTATGGTGATGGCTGCGGTAGGGGTAATCGCTTCAATAATCGGCACATTCTTTGTAAAGAGTAAAGAGGATGCCAAGCAACGCGTCCTTTTAGCGGCGCTGAGAAAAGGGGTGTTTGTCAGTTCGTTTATTGTAGCCATAGCTTCCTATTTTCTTATAAGATATACCTTAGGCTGTCAGTGCATGGGTGTATATTGGTCTGTTCTTTCCGGATTGATTGCCGGTGTTCTAATCGGCCTGTCTACCGAATATTACACTTCCAGTAATTTTCCGCCAACAAAAACAATCGCTGATGCTACGGTTACCGGACCGGCAACCGTAATTATCGGCGGTATGGCCGTAGGGATGATGTCCACCGCTGTGCCGGTAATCGTAGTTTGTATTGCGATTATGGCGAGCTTCTTTTTTTCCGGCGGAGCGACAAATTTCAATGCCGGAGTATACGGAATCGGAATTGCAGCAGTAGGCATGCTGTCGACTCTGGGCATTACTTTAGCCACGGATGCTTATGGCCCGGTTGCTGATAACGCCGGGGGTAATGCCGAGATGTCGCATCTGCCACCGGAAGTAAGAAAAAGAACTGACGCGCTCGATGCTTTAGGTAATACTACCGCAGCAACAGGCAAAGGATTTGCCATAGGTTCTGCGGCGCTGACTGCGTTGGCATTAATTGCAGCTTACAAGGATCAAATTTCGCTATTCGGCAAAGAAATGGATTTAAGCCTTTTGAATCCTAATGTGTTAATCGGGTTATTCCTTGGAGGAATGTTGCCTTTTCTTTTCTGTTCGATGACGATGCGGGCAGTAGGAAGGGCTGCCGGTAAGATTGTAGTAGAGGTGCGTAGGCAGTTTAAAGAGATTGTTGGACTTATGGAAGGCAAAGCCAAGCCGGATTATGCCCGTTGTGTAAATATCGCTACTAGAGCTGCCCAGCAAGAAATGATTGTTCCGGCACTTTTGGCGATTGTTTCTCCGATTGCTGTAGGGCTATTAGCGGGTATTAATGCCCAGGTAGGGTTGCTTGCCGGTGCAACAGTTACCGGGTTTGTCTTGGCGGTAATGATGGCTAATTCCGGCGGAGCCTGGGATAATGCCAAGAAATATATCGAAGAAGGACATTACGGAGGCAAAGGTTCCCTGGCGCATAAGGCAGCGGTTGTAGGGGATACGGTGGGAGACCCATTCAAAGATACTTCCGGGCCGAGCCTGAATATATTAATCAAACTCATGTCAATGGTTTCCATAGTCTTTGCATCCTTTGTTATTTCAAATAGCCTGTTTAAATAAATTTTTTAGCGGGCCAACCCTGCCCGCTCGTTGTCTTAACGCCCCGTTTCAAAAAACAGCCAAGCCACCCGTTTAGAATTAAAGACCATTACCCATCTCTATGAACTCCACATTTTTGCTGCTTTTTTTGTTTCTAAATATTGCCAAAGGTGGTATAATTGTAAAATTATGGATGACCTTGAATTTGCCCGGCGTTGTGTCGAAGGGGACAAGCGATCCTGGGATGAATTCGTAGATAGATATTCCCGCCTGATATATAACTATATCCATAGCACTCTCAAAATTAAAGGATATTCTTTTCCTCTGGAGAATATCCGCGATCTCTTTCAGGATATTTTCCTGTTACTTACAAAAGAAAACTTTAAAAAATTAAGAAGTTTTAAGGGGCTGAATAAATGCAGCCTGGCTAGTTGGTTAAGGCAGGTTACGGTTAATTTTACCCTCGACTCTATCCGCAGGATCAAACCGTTAGTTTCAATCAATGAAGAAGATGAGAACGGTTTTAGTTTAGAAGATACACTCAGCGATAGTTCTGAACCGCTATTAGACCGATTAGGCCGAGAAGAAAAGTTAAGACAGCTAAAGGATTGTATTGAAAGGTTAGAAACCGATGATAAGTATTTTCTCGAATTGCACCTAGAACGCGGTCTATCCTTGGAAGAATTAAGGGGCCACCTTAGGCTTTCTCGGGGAGCAATAGATATGCGCAAAGCAAGGATTATTAAAAAACTAAAAAAATGCTTTAAGTCAAAAGGATTTGCGTTAGATTTGTGATATCTTCGCGTCTATTATCTTAGGGAAGGAGTAAGCTAAATGTCTATTAAAATGGATAATTTAATCAAGATGCTCTATAGAGAATGGAAAAATGCTTTTAGTCAGACATCCATAGATCATCCTCAAGATGAAACCATCGTTGCTTTTTTAAATGGCAGCTTACCTGAGGCAGATGCCGAGCGCCTTAAGGGCCATTTGATCGGCTGTCGTAGTTGCGCGGAGGCTGTTGAGGTTCAGTTGAGATTGAGTAGGGAAACCGATTTAATAAAGCCTGTCCCCGAAGAATTAAAATCCTGGGCGAAAAATTTAGTTGCGGCGCAAAATAATACAGCCTTGGAGATCGTCTTAAAATTAAAAGGAAAGATTTGGGAGGTGCTTGGCACTAACGGGGATATTCTCTTGGGGCAGGAGTTAGTACCTGCTTTAGTTTTGCGCAGCCGCAAAAGGGAAAATTTTAAAGACGAAGTTACTATTTTGAAAGATTTTAAAGATATAAGAGTAGAGATTAAGATAGAGAACAGTTCAGAGGGTATTTTTGATTTAATAGTAATGGCCAGGGATAAGCATACCCAGCGGTCGATCAAGGACTTAAGATTTTCGCTGATCAAAGACGAATTAGAGCTGGAATCCTATTCAGCTGATTCCGGCAAGATTATCTTTGAGCATGTATTATTGGGTAGCTATAGAGTCGATATAACTAATTTGAACGATAAACTTGCTTCGATTTTAATAGATATCAAAAAATAATCCAAAGCCATGAGCCTTGACTCTAACGCTCTAGTTTTAGAGATATCCCTCCAGAATAATTTCTTTAAGATGAGCCTCTTTGAACAGAAAGAGCTTGCCTTCACCTTAAGGCATTATAGCCAGTGCCCGGTTAATTTGACGGAAATAGAGAATTTCTGCCGCGAGGCGACAACTGTATTGAACAAACAGGCTAAGAAATTAACAGCGGATGACTCTGTTTATCTCTTGGAGAAGGCAGGGCAGTTGCTCTGGGATAATCTATTAACCAAACCGATCAAAGACAGGCTAAAGAGCACGCTGATTAAGGATTTAATTCTTTATATTGATGAAGAACTAATTAATATTCCATGGGAACTTTTGTATGACGGCCATGATTTCCTCTGTCTTAAGTTCAATTTAGGCAGGATGATTATTACAAAAGAATATCCGGCAGCAACCCAATACCGGAACTCCTCAGGTAAGTTAAAAATGTTAATACTGGCCAATCCTACCAATGATTTGAAATCTGCTTATCAAGAGGGGTTGGAGATTAAAGATCAGTTCACCCGGAAAGCCGGTATGCTGGGTATTGATTTTAAGTCGACTGCAATTAACAGGTTATACGTAAAAAAGAACCTGCGTGATTATGATATTGTGCATTTTGCCGGCCACTGCGAATATGAGCCAAATAACCCGGAGAATAGCGGATGGATTTTAAGCGATGGCAGATTTACCGCCCGGGATATCATGTTTATGGGACAAACGCTTTCATTGCCGGCATTGATATTTTCCAACGCCTGCTATTCTGCCTCGATCAGTACGGGTTTAATCGAGCTGGATTACCAGAAAAAGACTTACGCTATCGCTTCGGCATTTTTATTTTCGGGGGTCAGGCATTATATCGGAGCCACCCGTAAGATCGAAGATTCTTCCAGCAGGATATTTGCCAGAGAATTTTATGCGCAATTAGTTTTAGGTAAAACAGTAGGGGGCTCTATACGCTTAGCCAGACTCAAATTAGTCAAAGAGCATGGTTTGGCTTCTAATCTCTGGGCAAGCTATATCCTTTATGGCGACCCTACTTTCTCTTTGATATGCGTTAAACCGGAAGTTAGCCGGGGAAGACCCCAAAAAAGCGGTGTGCATTTTTATAAAAAATATTTTCTTAGGATTTCTTTGTCCGCGGCTTTTGTCATTATAAGTACCTATTTCGTTTTAAAATCGCCCATAATCCATCCCGGATCATACCTTTTATTTAAAAATGCCCAGAAGCTATTCCAGCAAGGAAAGAATCAGGAAGTATTAGTATCCGTTGAGAGGATTATTAAAAATGACCCCCGGTTTCTCTCTGCCTATCCTCTATCAGCAGATACCTATTTGAGGCTTGGCAAGAAAGATCAGGCATTAAAGAGCTACTTTACCTACGCTTTATATAGTGAAAAATATCGTAATAAAGAACATCTGGCTTGTGCTTATATCAATATCGGATGGGTTTATCAATTACAGGGGGAATATCCAAAGGCATATGAGTTTTATAATCAGGCCTTAGCGTTGGCCAAAGATAATAAGGATAGCTTAAATGAAGCTAGGGCAATGAGGAAATTAGCGGTTTGGTATATGGATAATGATAATTACGATAAGGCCCTGGAGCTCTTAACCAAAAGTTCGGAGATCAACCGCCTCAGGCAGTATTTATACGATTATAAGCATAATTTGGCCTGCGATTATTTTGATATCGGGTTGGTGTTTGTGAATAAGAACGACTATGTGACGGCCAGGAAATTTTATACAAAAAGCCTGGAGCTCTTTAAAAGGCTAAAACTGGAAAACGAATTGAGCGACTGTTATTTTAACCGCGGGGAAACTTATCTATTAGAAAAAGAATACCATAAGGCGCTTAATGATTACCTGCGCGGGTTAAGTATAGATGAACTCCAAAATAATAGGTCTAATATTGCCAGTGACTACAATATGATTGGTGAGCTGTATTTAGAGATGGATGATTGGCTGGAAGCGGAGAAATATTTTAATCAGGCTGTTTCGCTATGCAGGCAAATTAATGCCCGGCCAGAATTGGCAGAAGCTTACTATAACCTGGGGTCTTTATATAAAAAGAAAGGGAGGAAAAATAAAGCCAGAGAGTATCTTAGGCAGGCCCAGGAAATTTATAGGGCGATTAATCACCCGAATTACGAAGAAATTAAAAAAGAGCTATTAAGCTTCGATACTTAGGGACGGTTCTCAACTGAAAGCAAAAGTGTCCCGCCTTTGGCGGGACACTTTAAGATTGACTTCAGAACCGTCCCTGGTATATTGATTACAGAATGAAAAAATTAGCGAAGAAAAGGATATTAATTGGGTTATTATGGTTGGTCTTGGTACTTTTGGTGATTTGTTCATACCGTTATTGGCTTCCTTTACCGGGAAAATTTCTTTTAGTTAATGATAACATAGGAAAGACGGACTGTATTGTGCCTTTGAGGGGGGATGAGTATTGGCGGTTTAAAAAGGCAGTGGAATTATACAAGGCCGGTTATGCCAAAATTATCGTTACTCCGATATTCCCCGAACAAGAGAAGAAGTACCATGAGTACTATAATTTTGAAGCCTTAGTATTGGGGGTAAAAGATATCTCAACAAAAGAGTTTGCATTAAAAGCTTTTGCTTTCTTCGGGATGAACCTTAAAGACGTTTATTTTACTGACGAAGAAGTTACTTCCACCTATGATGAGGCGGTGGCTATCAAAAATTATATGTTAAAGAGGGGAATGAAATCAATGATCCTGATTACCTCTACTTATAATACCAGAAGGGCGTTAATGATTTTTAACTGGGTATTCAGAGGAACGGGAATAAAAATTAATAATTTTACAGCGGTAAATGAGCTTTATAATCCTAGTCGTTGGTGGGAGAAGGAAAGAGACGCCAAGGTTATACTCGATGAATATGTAGCTATTGTGTACAATATTTTTTATCATTTTGTACTGCATAAAGGCAGAACTTCTTTTGATGACGTTTAAAACTTATCTTTTTTAATTTATTGCCGGTCGAACGAAAGCCCTCCATAGGTACCTACAGAAAAACAATCTTTAAAAAATTCCTGTTAGATTCTTTTCCATCTTACGTCTATTAAGGCAGGAGGTGGGAAAGATGAAGAAGTGCATAGTGTTACTAGCGGTAGTAGGGGTAATTGTGTTGAGCTTGGTGGGAGGTGTTTTTGCTGCGGATCTGCTCTGGCAGGATATCGGCAGGGGTAATACGCATGTTAAAGCGGTGTTGGTGGATCCTTTATCTGAAGGGGTAATCTATATCGGCACCCGCAATGCGGTATTAAAAACAGAAAACGGGGGCGAGGGCTGGAGGAATATTCTTATAATCAGAGGGCAGAATAAATCAGTAAACCTTCTTATGTTTTCTCCAGGAGACAGTAATTATATTTATGCTGCTACTGGTAATGGCCTTTATTCAAGCCAAAACCGAGGCAAAAATTGGAGCCGGATTTTTCAAAGAAAATCCTCCGGGGAGAATGAATGTACGGCATTAGCAGTTCTTACTAACACCATATATTTAGGTACGAAAAAAGGGTTATTCGTCTCGAGGGATAATGGCCGTAGCTGGAGCAAGGAGATATCCAAGGTAGGAAATAGTCACATATTGTCATTAACTTATAGTCCTAATGATCCGAATTCGATTTATCTTGTTTGCGTTGACGGTGTATTTAGGTCTATGAATAATGGGGAAACATGGGAGAGGGTTTTTCTGGCGAATCCGACAGAAAATAACAATGAGGACGCAGAGCAAGTATACGAAGATAGTGACGAAGCAAACCGCTCTTCATTTTTAAGATATTTATCCATGAGCAGAAATAAAGCAGATTGTATTTATCTGGCTACCACCAGAGGTGCTTATAGAAGCCAGGATAAAGGCAAGACCTGGGATCTGATTCCTAGTTATGGGTTACTCAGCGAGCAGTTGAAGTTTTTAATAATATCGGATAATTCGGATATCTACACAGTGGCAAAGGCAGGGGTATTTGAATATAGAAAAGCAGGTTGGCGGGAGTTATCTTTCGGGTTGACAGCAAGAGAAATTAATTCATTAGGTTTGGATAACCGCGGTAATCTCTATGCTGCCTGCGATAACGGTTTATTTAAAGCAAACCTTCAATCTTCTGACAACGGGAACAATAGTCAGGTTGTTCTGTATTCTAAAGATGAGCCTGCCATAAACGATATCCAGCAGGCTGCTATAAGGTATGCCGAGGTAGCGCCTGAGAAAATTCAGCGATGGAGAAAACAGGCAGCAAAAAAAGCATTGCTACCACAAGTCAGTGTCGGTATAGACAGGAATACTACTGACCTTTGGCACTGGGAAGGTGGGTCAACTACAAAGACCGACGATGACATATTAAGGCGCGGCCGTGATAGTATAAACTGGGATGTAAGCTTAAAATGGGATTTAAGCGAGTTAATTTTTAATGATGCGCAGACCTCGATTGACGTGCGCTCGCGGCTGATGGTGCAACTGCGCGATGATATTTTAGATGAGGTAACCAAGTTATATTTCGAAAGGCTACGGGTAAAAATGGAATTAGATGGCCTAAGTATTATAGAACGCAAAAAAAGATCGGGAAAAGAGCTTAGGGTGCAAGAATTAACCGCTTCCTTAGATGCGCTTACGGGCGGATATTTTTCGCAGCAACTTACGAGACCGGGTCTTGGAACTAATAGCGCCACAAGAGGTTAGAGAAAATGCCTTATAGAGAATCAATATTTTACAAAGGAAATTACTTCCATATCTTTAGTCGAGGCAACGAAAAAAGAGATATATTCAATGAAGTAAATGATTACGCGCGGTTTTTGGCTAAGTTGACAGAGTATCAAATTATTCACCGGGTCAGTATTATATGTTACTGTTTAATGCCTAATCATTTCCATCTTTTATTAAGGCAGGATACAGGAGAGCCCATATCGCGTTTCATGCACAGGTTAATGGTAAGTTATGCCATGTATTTCAATAGACATTACCATCGGGTAGGCCATCTTTTTCAAAGCAGATTTAAGGCTAGGCATATTAAAGACGATTCATATATATTACAATTATCCCGCTATATTCATCAAAATCCGCTAGAAATTATAAGTCGGGAATCAGATTTAGGAAGTTATCCTTGGTCTAGCTATGCCGAATATATTAATTTAAATAATCATGCAATTTGCGAGAAAGAAATCATCCTGCACCATTTTAATGCCAATCAACCGCAATATGAATATAAAAAATTTGTGGAGGAAACTATGCTGAACGCGTTTCCTTCGACCATTAAGGATTTCATCTTGGAACCTCACTAACCGTAGTAAGTTACAAGACCCGGACTTGAAAATCGGAAAATTACTTGCAAATCAAGCTTATTTATGATAGTTTATAACTCCGCCCGATAATATCATTAATCATTACAAAGGATAAGTAATATGAGTCTTGTACACTTTAGTGATCATAATTTCAAAAAAGAAGTCTTGGAATCAAACCTGCCGGTTTTAGTGGACTTTTGGGCTAGCTGGTGCGGGCCCTGCAAAATGATTACGCCGATGATCGAGGAGCTGGCTAAAGAATACGCCGGAAAATTTAAAATCGGTAAGCTCGATGTAGATGAAAATCCTAAAACAGCCACTCATTATGGAATAATGTCGATACCTGCTTTGATTTTCTTTAAAAACGGCAAGGTAATGGATCAAGTCGTGGGCGCCTTAAATAGAAGCGAATTAAAGAAAAGGATAGAGGAAAGCATTTAGGCGCTCTTTTTTAAGAAGCATAGCCAATAGCGCAGGATGAAGAAAGTTTTTATTGCCGCTACTAATCAGAATGACGGTAAAACCACGGTTTCTCTGGGGCTGATCTGTAATTTTCAGGCTAAATTTAAAAATGTAGGATTCATTAAGCCGATCGGCCAGCGTTATCTTGAGGAGGAGGGCCAAAAAATCGATGAAGATTCCCTGCTTATCGAAGAGGTCTGTGGTATAAAATGCAGTCTCAAGGACATGAGTCCGATTGCAGTAGGAAAGGGGTTTACTGAGAAATACATTAATCATCCTGACAAAAGGCCGATCACTAAGCAGATAAAAGATTCTTTCGGAAGAGTATCTAAAAACCAGGAGCTGGTAGTTATTGAAGGTACTGGCCATGCCGGAGTAGGTTCAGTATTTGATCATTCCAATGCGACCGTAGCAAGGCTCCTGGGGTGTAAAGTAATTATTATTTCCTCCGGAGGGGTTGGCAGGCCTATAGATGAGATTGTAATCAATAAGTCGCTTTTTGAAAAAGAGGGAGTAAAGATATTAGGGGTCATCGTAAATAAGGTCTTGCCGAATAAGCTTGATAAGGTAAACCGCCTGGTAAGAAAGGGCTTACAGAGAAAAGGAATCAATGTCCTTGGGGTAATTCCTTACGACCCGATACTAAGCCGCCCGACATTCGAGCAGATTTTAGAAGAAACAGGCTTTGAGGTAGTATCCGGAATTGAATATCTTGAGAATTCTGTCTGCCATGTCGTGGTAGGGGCAATGGAGCCAGAGGATGCAATGCAATATATTCTGGATAACAGCCTTTTAATTACACCCGGGGATAGGCAGGATATGATTATGGCTGCCTTAGGGTGTTTTAAGCAGTCAGAGCCGAACAGATTGAAAATTTCAGGTTTTGTTTTAACCGGAGGAATCACGCCTGATAAGCCAATTATGGACTTATTGAGTAAGTCGGGAGTTCCCGTATTGTTAACAAAATCTGATACTTATAACGCAGCTACAAATATTTACGATTTAACGGTGAAGATCCGGCCTCGAGATGCCAATAAGATTGAAGCGGTGATAAAATTAATCAAAGACCACGTAGATTTAAACAGTATATTAAAGGGGATATGATATGGATGTAATTCAGATGATTCGCCGCAAGGCCAAGGCGAATAAAAAGACGATTGTTCTACCGGAATATTACGATCCGCGGGTAGAGGAAGCCAGCCGGATTATCGAACAGGAAGGTATTGCTAACGTATTATTTTTAACTAAAGATAAGATCGATAATCAAGAGAAAGAGAGGTATATCGAGAAGTATTATCAGATACACAAGGCAAAAATCAGCGATATCTCTGAAGTGCGTAAGTTGTTCGAGGACACGCTTTATTATGCTACAATGATGACTGCCGAGGGTAAGGTTGACGGCATAGTCGCAGGCGCCAGTCATACTACCCCGGATGTGGCCAGGGCCTCGATAAGGTGTCTGGGAGTAGATGAACGTTTTAGCGTAGCCTCCAGTTGTTTTATTATGGTTGTGCCGAATTGTGCATATGGAGAAAACGGGGTATTCCTATTCGCAGATTGCGGGATTATCCCTGAACCGAACTTCCGCCAGCTTGCTTATATATCTTTGGCTGCGGCAGAGATGGCCAGTAAAGTTTTAGGGATTACCCCCAGGGTTGCTTTATTGAGTTATTCTACGCACGGCTCATCCCAGAGTAAGTCAATCGAGAAAATCGCAGAGGCGATTAAAACCCTCAAAGAGATTTCGCCAGCACTTTTAGTTGACGGTGAATTGCAGGTAGATGCAGCTATTGTTCCGGAAGTAGCCAAGCTAAAATATCCCGGCAGCCCGCTTGGAGGTAGAGCTAATATTTTAATATTCCCTAATCTGGAAGCCGGTAATATCAGTTATAAATTAGTTCAGAGATTAGCCGGGGCCAGGGCAGTGGGGCCGTTGCTGTTAGGTTTAAATAAGCCTGCCAGCGATTTATCGCGCGGGTGCCTGGTAGAGGATATCGTAGACTGCGTAGCTGCAACAGCAATCAGGACACAGTAAGAAGATGAAAATACTGGTTATCAATAGCGGAAGCTCTTCAATAAAATATAAACTTTTCTTTATGCCGCATGCCAGGCTAATTTCTAAGGGCAGTATCGAGCATATCGGCGAGGCAGGCTCTAAAATAGATGACCATTACACCGGTTTAAAATTAATCCTTGATAAGGTTGACCGGGTAGACTTAGTCGGCCACCGTATTGTCCACGGCGCGGAAAAGTTTAAGCGTCCGGTTTTTGTTGACCGGTCCGTTATCCGTAAAATCAGGCAATGCTGCGATCTGGCGCCCCTGCATAATCCGGCAGGATTAAGCGGTATTATGGCTTGTAAGAAATTATTGCCCGGAATTAAACAAGTGGCGATATTTGATACAGCCTTTCATCAGACCCTATCCCCCGATGCTTATATATACGGCCTTCCCTATGAGTATTATAAAAAATTCGGTATCAGGAGATATGGTTTTCACGGCACCAGCCATGAGTATGTTGCGACAGAAGCAGCCAAAATCCTAAAGCAGCCGATTAATAAACTGAAGATAATTACTTGTCATTTGGGTAACGGTTGCAGTATTACGGCGATTAATCAGGGAAGATCTGTTGATACTAGTATGGGTTTTACCCCCCTGGAGGGCTTGATTATGGGGACCCGTTGCGGAGATATAGATCCGGCGCTGGTGACTTATCTGATGTATAAGAAAAAATTTAATCATTCTCAGATAGATAATCTTCTGAATAAACAAAGCGGCTTAAAGGGGATTTCCGGGATTAGTAATGATATGCGCATGTTAAGCGAAAAGTTCCGGCAGGGGAGTAAGCGCGCTAAGTTAGCCATTGATGTTTTTGTGTACCGGATCAGAAAATATATTGGCGCCTATAGCACAGTTATGTCTGGTTGCGATGTTTTGGTGTTTACCGGAGGGATAGGTGAGAATCAAGCCGAGATTAGGAAAGCGATTTGCCGGGGATTATTTTCTCATTTTAAGTCTGCACCAAAAATACTGGTAGTGCCTACTAATGAAGAATTAATGATTGCCCGACAGGTTTACAGGTTGGCTAAGGAAAGCCGTGTCCGCAGGTAAAAGAAATAGACTAGGTATTTTTTATATAATATCATCCCTGGCTTTAATTTTTATTCCGTTGTTTTCTCCACTTTGTGGCCAGGAGGAGGGGGTAAAAGTGAAGAAGGCAGTCATGTTGATTTCCCAAAATGGATTTCGGGACGAGGAGCTTTTTGAGCCACGTAAGGCCTTGGAGGAAAGCGGCATAGAAGTAAAGGTTGCTTCAACTACTCTTAGCGAAGTAAGCGGCGTTTCAGGCGGTAAGGCCAAGCCGGATATCTTACTGCGGGATATCAATCCCCAAGAATACGACGCTATTATCTTAGTCGGGGGCGGAGCCTCCAGTCAATATTGGGATGACCCGGTTGCGCATAAACTAGTAAGAGAAGCGGATAGAAATCAGCGTATTGTGGCGGCAATCTGTATTGCGCCCGTTACTTTAGCCAGGGCAGGAATCTTAAAGAATAGGCAGGCGACAGTCTGGGATACGGAGGCATCTCAGCTAGAAGACAAAGGAGCTTCCTATATAGCTAAGCCAGTAGTTAAAGACGGCAATATTATTACCGCTTCCGGGCCTCAAGCAGCGCGTGAGTTTGCTGACGCAATAGTTAAAGCGCTTATTCGTTAAACCCTAAAAGGAGAAAAGATGTTGAGAACGTTTCTAAAGGCTAAGATACATAGGGCAACGGTTACCGAGGCCAATCTGTATTATGAAGGCAGCATCACAATTGACTCTAAGCTGATGCAGGCAGCCAGTATTAGCGAGGGGGAAAAGGTCGAGGTATTAAATTTGAATAACGGTCAGCGCATCGAGACTTATGCGATCAAGGGCAAGCCCGGTTCAGGAGTGATCTGTCTTAATGGCCCGGCTAGCCGCGGCGCTTGCGTCGGGGACCAGATAATTATCCTTTCCTATGTTTTGATCAGCGAAGAAGAATTAGAAAATTTTAAGCCCAAGGTGGTTAAGGTTGATGCCAGAAACCAGATTACAGATTAAGCTATTCGGCGACCCGGTTTTAAGGAAAAAAGCCCAGGCGGTCAGGGAAGTTAGCGAATGCCAGCGCGACCTCTTAAGTAAAATGGTCAGGTTGATGTACGAGCAGGCAGGTATTGGCCTGGCTGCTCCGCAGGTAGGTATTAATCAGTCAATGATTGTTATTGATATTGGTGATGGGCTTTATAAACTGGTTAACCCAAAGATTGTGAAAAAAGAAGGCACTCAAATAATGCAGGAAGGCTGTCTGAGCGTTCCGGGCGTTTGTTTAAATGTCAAGCGCGCCAAAAGAGTAGAAGTTGAGGCAGTTGATGAATATGGCCAGCCGATTTCGTTAGCCGCCAATGATTTACTCGCCCGTGTCCTGCAGCATGAAATAGACCATCTTCACGGTAAATTAATCGTGGATTATGCTTCGTTTTTGGAACGCCTAAAGTTAAGAAATAAACTTGAAAGAATAATAAAGAGGACTGATGATGAAAAGCTGCCTAAATCAGAAACAAAATCTTGTAAATTGCAATTGTAGTTACAGCTCCTGTAGCAGGAAAGGTATCTGTTGCGATTGCATTCTTTATCACCGTAAAAACGGCCAGCTACCTGCTTGTTTTTTCCCTCCGGAAATAGAGAAAGGTTACGACCGCTCTATAGAAAACTTTATAAGGACGCAAGGATGATCTCTCGATTACCTGCTTGGTTTAAACAGGATTTACCGGATGATAGCGTCTTAAAAAATGAAAGTTTATTTTCTGATTTCGAGATGCATACGGTTTGCCGGGAAGCCAAGTGCCCGAACCTTTCCCGCTGTTTTAAAGAACAGAGATTTACCTTTTTGATACTAGGGAATACCTGTACCAGGAATTGCGCCTTTTGTGGCGTGAATAAAGCAAAAGAAAAATTAAACCTCGACCAGAGCGAACCTGCGCGTATCCAGGAAGTAGTCAAGAAACTCGGCCTCGATTATGTGGTTATAACTTCGGTTACCAGGGATGATTTAGCTGATGGCGGTGCTACTTATTTTGCCGAAACCATCCGGCTTATCCATGAATTACCTGGTAATGTTGAGATAGAAGTTTTGATTCCTGACCTTCAGGGCAGGATGGAAAGCCTGGAACATATATTAGCAGCTAAACCGCAGGTCTTGGCGCATAACCTGGAGACAATTAAGAGGTTATACGCTGACTTAAGGCCAGAAGCCGATTATCAGCTTTCTTTGAACTTATTAAATAAAGCAAAGGGTTTAAGTCCGGGTGTGGTTACCAAGTCTTCGTTGATCTTGGGCTTAGGCGAAAGAGAGCCGGAGGTGACAGAGGCGATGCGGGATTTAAGGGTTAATCACTGTGATTTTCTTACTTTAGGCCAATATCTGGCTCCTTCTGCCGAGCACTACCCGGTAAAAGAATTTATCACGCCGCAGCAATTTAAGCGATACGAAAATATCGCGCTGGGTTTAGGCTTTAAGGCAGTATTAGCCGGTCCATTAGTAAGAAGTTCTTATCAGGCCAAAGAAATTTATCGAGGTCATTTATGTATGATTTAATTATCGTCGGTGCTGGTCCAGCCGGGCTCACTGCTGCGCTTTATGCCGGTAGATTCCGCCTGAGGACCTTGGTTTTAGAAAAGATGGCGGTAGGGGGCCAGATTGTGTTATCCCCGAATATCGAGAATTTTCCCGGCTTCCCGGGAGGTATCGCTACCATAGAGTTAGTAGAAAGAATAAAACAACAGGTAGACGAATTGGGCCTAGAGATTAAATTTGACGAGGTAATTAAGATTGACACGCAAGCAAAAGGATTTCTTATCCAAGCCAATGAGCAGTCTTATCAGGCCGGCACGATTATTATTGCCAGCGGCGCACAATCAAAACACCTGGGAGTACCGGGTGAAGACCGGTTTATCGGCAGGGGGGTTTCTTATTGCGGCACCTGCGATGGGCCGCTGTTCAGGAATAAAAAGATCGTTACGGTAGGCGCAGGGGACCGGGCAATCGAAGAAGCGATCTTCTTAAGTAATTATGCCGATAAAGTGACCATTGTGCATCGTCGCCAAGGATTACGCGCTTCTAAGATATTAGAGGAGCAGGCCAGGGGTAATCCTAAAATTAATTTTTTGTTGGATAGCGTAATCGAGGAGATTATCGGGGAGTCTAAGGTAGAGGCGGTTAAGGTAAAGAACGTGCAGGATAATTCCTTAAGCCGACTTGACTGCCAGGGGGTATTCATATTCGTTGGTATCAGCCCAAGCACTGATTTTTTAAGAAATTGCTTGGAATTAGATGTCTCTCGGTTTATAATTACTGATCAATCAATGGCTACATCCCGGCCGGGAATTTTTGCCTGCGGGGATTGCCGGCAAAAAAATCTTTACCAGGTAATCAATGCCTGCGCCGAAGGGGCCCAGGCCGCAGATTCAGCGCACAAGTATTTATTAAATAAGGATAAATAGAATGCACAGATACCCTACGCACAGCAAAAAACTAAAAGACTGGGTAAATAAAATGGCGCGGATGTGCCGGTCCGATAGTATCGTCTGGATCGACGGCTCTGATGCCCAGAAAAAATTATTGGAGCAGGATGCGATTTCTAAGGGTGAGATTATTCAGTTAAACCAAGAAAAACTCCCGGGTTGCTTCTTGCATCGCACGGCTATAGATGACGTCGCCCGCACCGAGCATCTTACTTTTATCTGCACCAAGAGAAAACATGATGCCGGACCCAATAACAACTGGATGTCCCCTCAGGCAGCTTACCGTAAAGCCAAGGAAATCTTTAAAGGCGCAATGAGCGGCAGAACGATGTACGTAATTCCTTTCTCTATGGGCCCGGTTGGTTCCCCTTTTAGTAAAATCGGCGTAGAATTGAGCGATTCGATCTATGTAGTTTTAAATATGTTGATTATGACCAGGGTAGGTGATGCAGTGCTGCGGCAACTGGAAAAAGATGAAACTGACGCTGCGGGGAGTTTTACGAAATGTCTACACTCTAAGGCAGAACTAGATATCAAAAAAAGACTGATCTTACATTTTCCCGATGATAACACGATTTGGAGCGTAGGCTCTGGATACGGCGGAAATGTTTTATTAGGCAAGAAGTGCCTGTCGCTGAGGATTGCCAGTTACTTAGCTAAGAAAGAAAAATGGCTGGCCGAACACATGTTGATCATGGGTATCGAGGAGCCGAATGGCCACGTGGAATACGTAGTTGCTGCATTTCCCAGCGCCTGCGGCAAGACTAATTTGGCAATGTTGCTTCCTCCTGATGGCCTAAAGAGGAAAGGTTATCGTATTTGGACAGTGGGGGATGATATTGCCTGGATGCGTATTGATTCCGATGGCGCCCTCTGGGCGATTAATCCTGAATCAGGTTTCTTCGGCGTGGCTCCTGGTACGAATTCTCAAACTAACCCCAATATGGTGGAGACAATCAAGAAAAACACTATCTATACTAATGTGCTCTTGAAGCCGGATCTTACGGTTTGGTGGGAGGGTGCTGATGGTAGCGTTCCTCATGCCGGTATAGATTGGCAGGGGAGAGCCTGGAAACCCGGCACATTAGACCTTCAGGGTAATGTGATTAAAGGCGCGCATCCTAATAGCCGTTTTACGACCCCTATCGCTAATTGCCCGACAGCATCGTTTAGATTGGAACAGCATCACGGTGTCCCTATCTCAGCGATTATTTTCGGCGGGCGCAGGGCGCACCTTGCTCCGTTAGTCTATGAGTCTTTCAATTGGCAGCATGGTGTATTTGTAGGGGCTACGATGGGTTCTGAGCTTACTGCCGCCCAGATGGGTAACCTTGGCCAGGTGCGACGTGACCCCATGGCCATGCTTCCCTTCTGCGGTTATAATATGGCGGAATATTTCAAGCACTGGCTAAATATGGGAAAAAGGATGAATAAGCCGCCGAGGATTTTTCATACCAATTGGTTCAGGGTTGATAATCAGGGGAAATTTCTCTGGCCGGGCTTTAGAGAGAATCTGCGTATCTTGGAATGGATCCTTGATCGCTCTAATAATAAAGTAGAGGCCCAGATGACAGCCATCGGTTTTGTGCCTAAGACAGCAGATATCGATATGACCGGGCTTGAGCTTGCGAAGGGAACAATGGATAAGCTGCTGTCGGTTGAGAAAAAGGATTGGCAGGAGGAGTTAAAAGGCATAAAAGAATTTTTCCGGCAGTTTAAAAAAGACCTACCCGATGAATTATGGCAGGAGTACCATAATTTACAAAAACGTTTGAACTCCCATGGGTAAGAAAATTTTACTTAATACAGATTTCCCGGATCTTGCGCTTTTCAGGCGCGGTAAAGTCAGGGACGTTTACGATTTGGGCGATAAGTTATTGATTGTTTCAACTGACAGGATCTCCTGTTTTGACGTAGTCCTGCCTTGCGGTATTCCCTATAAAGGCAAGGTTCTTAGTAGTTTGTCATGCTTCTGGTTTAATTTTATAAAGGGAATCCTGCCGTACCATCTTATCACTACCGACGTAGAAAAATACCCGGCAGAGGTTAGAAAATATAAGGAGCAACTTTACGGCCGTTCGATGCTGGTATTTAAAACCAAACCGTTGCCCGTAGAATGTGTTGTGCGGGGGTATCTTTCCGGTTCCGGATGGAAGGAGTATGCGAAATCCGCTTCGCTCTGCGGTATTGCCTTACCTGTCGGTTTAAAGGAGTCGGATAAACTGCCTGAGGCACTCTTTACTCCTTCGACTAAGGCAGAGGTGGGCCATGACATAAATGTAAATCAGGCTTATGTTGAAGATACGGTCGGTAAAGAGTTAACGGAGAAGATTGCTAAATTAAGCGTTGAGATTTACGAAAAAGCCAGCGCTTATGCGCTTAAGCAGGGGATTATCATCGCGGATACTAAGTTTGAGTTTGGTATCTTAAATAATGAGGTTATGCTCATCGACGAAGCGCTTACCCCAGATTCCTCGCGTTTCTGGCCGAAAGACCAATATAGCCCGGGTAAGCCTCAGCCGAGTTTTGATAAGCAATTCGTCAGGGATTATTTGGAAACGCTCAGTTGGGATAAAACTCCTCCTGCACCAGGCCTGCCGCAAGAGATTATTCAGAAGACAAGCGAAAAATATTTAGAGGCATATAGGAAGTTAACCGGTAAAGAATTAAAGAGATAGCCCAAGATGGCAAAAAAAATATTCTCGATATTCCTGAGGGTGGGTATTAGTATTGTTCTGCTGGTTTTCTTGTTTAGGCAAGTAGATGAAAAAGTCCTATTCGGAATTATCAGGAATGCCAATAAGCCGTTATTAGTTGCAGCATTTCTTATTTTCGGTCTAATTTATCTCCTTTGCATCTGGCGCTGGAAGATGTTGCTTGAGGCAGCTCAGATCAAGCTCCCTTTAAAGAGGATAGTCATCTCATTTGCCGGAGGCATATTTTTTAACATGTTTTTGCCTTCTACTATCGGAGGAGATTTTGTGCGTAGCGTTGATCTGGCTGCACACACCAAAAAACCCAGGCAAATTGTGGCTACTGTGTTCTTAGATAGGCTGAGCGGATATATCGGTCTGGTGATCGTGGCATTGCTGGCTTTACTATTCGGCTGGAAACTCCTTCAAGACAGAAGTACGCTATTTTCCGTTATTTTGATCACCGCACTATTAATTGCGATTTTATTTTTCTTCTTCAATAGTTTCGTATTTTCCAAAGTAAACAAATTTTTTGAATCCCCCGGCTCCGGCAAGATAAAAGAGGCTATCGGGAACCTGCACGAGGAAATCCATCATTTTAAAAACCACAAGAGGCTGATTATAGATAATCTGGTACTATCTTTTTTTATACAGATCGTTTCCCCGGTGACTTTTTATACCATTGCGTTATCCTTAGGGATAAAGATAAACATAACTTACTTTTTTATCTTCCTGCCTATTATCGGAGCAATAACACTTCTGCCTATATCGATAGGCGGTTTAGGTTTGCGTGATGCCGCGACTATCTTCTTTTTTGCCAAAGCAGGGGTAGGCAAAGACCTGGCTTTTGCGATGTCGCTTATGTCATTTTTATTTTTATTGCTTTATGCCGCTCTCGGAGGCCTGATCTATGTCCTTACAGTACATCATCGACGGTTACAATCTGATCAACCATCCGCTGTTTGCCCAAGATCATAAAAAAAGAGTCAATATCCAGATCGCCCTTTTAGAATTTATCAGGGAAAAAAGGCTTACCGGTAGTTTAAAAAATAGGGTAATTGTGGTTTTTGACGGTTATTTTGAATTTTCCGGGCAGAAAGATAACCCCTACGGTATACAGGTTATATTTTCTCAGGAAGAAACGGCAGATGAGAAGATCAAAAAGTTAGTCGAGGCTTCCGACCAGCCCAGGAGTATCGCCGTAGTCTCCGATGACAAAGATATAAGATTTTCGGTCAGAGCATTTGGCGCAAAAACCATCAGCATAGAAAAATTTATAGAGGTCAAAAAGGATAATCCGCAAGAGAAAAAACAGGATATGCTTAAGGCAGAGTTAAACTATACCCAGATAGCTAAAATTAATCAAGAGCTGAAAAAAAGATGGTTAAAGTAGATGATAAGGTAGAGCAGGAGGATTTCATAAAATTTTTAGGCACCTCCGGTGCGCGCTTTGTGATGATTAAACAACTACGTGCATCAGGTGGGGTTTGGATTTCCCTGAAGGGGACTAATGTGCTGGTTGACCCGGGCCCGGGGAGTATTGTGCGCTGCGCAACAAGCAGGCCGAAACTCGATCCTTCAAAGCTGGACGCAATTATCCTTACCCATCGGCACTTAGATCATTCCGGGGATATCAATGTGATGATCGAAGCGATGACTGAGGGGGGATTTAAGAGGCGGGGGATCTTATTTTGCCCTCAGGATGCGCTTAGAAGGGATCCGGTTATTTTGAAATATATAAGAGGCTTTATAGAAAAAATTGAGATTTTAAAAGCGGGCCAAGAGTATCAAGCTGGTAATTTTAAGTTTACGACTTCTCCAAGGCATCGCCATCCTGTTGAGACCTACGGTATAAGATTTAAAATGAACCAAGAGAGTGTGTCTATTTTGACCGATACGGCATATTTTTCTGGCCTTGAGCAATTTTATAAAACGCAAACAGTCATTATTTATGTCGTCCTCTTTGAAGCTAAGCCGGGGATAGAACATTTCAGCCTTGATGATGTTAAAAGGTTTATCCAGGAGGTGAAACCTAAAAAAGCCATAATTAGCCACTTTGGTATGAGTATGCTTAAGGCTAAACCGTATATCCAGGCTGAGAGGTTATCGCAGCTTTTGGGTATAGAGGTACTAGCTGCTTGTGATGGGATGGTTTTGAAATTTCCTCGGTAGGCATTTACTCCGTTAGAAAGCCCCGTGTTTCAACACGGGGTAAAATATCCAGAGTTCACACGGGTATAAAGCCCCGCGTGAACTTTCTAACGGAGTTTACTTCGCAGGGCTGCGATAAGTTGCTTTAAAACTTCCTCCAAGGTTATTTTGTATTGTGCATAGGTTTAGGCACTTGATAAGGAAAAGGGCCCTGTCTGGTTTATTTTCTTTCAGGGACACCTGTTTTGCCTTGGCGTGACAAAGTTGCGCTTGCAACAGCTTGCTCGCTATGGCTAACCATCTATTTAGCTGGCTAACTGTGTTCGTTCGTTGCCTTAACGCTCCACTTAGAAAATAACCAAGCTGCCCGTTTTAAAAGAAAAAACCGTTACCTATATCCTAGAGATCCATAACGCTCAAAATGATTTTTTCTTGACATAACCCAATATTTATGATAGTCTTATGCAAATAAATTGAATAAACCAAAGGAGGTGGGAGATGAGTAATTTTCAAATTGTGTTGTTAGAACCGGCCAAGGAATTACTGCGCCAGGTCAGCAAATTCTCTGTGTATATCCTGCTGGTAGCAATTATTCTTATCGTTGGCTGGGTTTTTGCAAAGGTGGTCAGAGATCTCATCACAAGGGGCCTGAAGGCTATAAAACTCGATCAGCTTTCTGACCGTATTGAGCTGGAAAACATTCTCTCAAAAGGTGGGATAGGTTATTCTTTGTCTGAACTGATTGGTATCGTCTGCTATTGGGTGGTACTTTTGATTGCTGTCGTTACCGCTTTAAATGCCATACATTTAACGGTCGCAGCTGAATTACTCAACCGGATCATCTACTATATTCCGAATGTGATTTCCGCGATCTTTATGTTAGTCATAGGTATGTTCGTGGCTACGTTATTAAGTAATATCGTGCAGACTGCAGCTAATAACGCCGGCCTTGCTGAATCTAGGATTTTAAGCAAAGTAGTCCAGGCCTTGGTGATGATTTTTGCTATAGCGATAGCTTTGGAGCAACTTAATATCGGAGCTAAAATCATTGAGATTGTTATCGGGATTCTGGTTGGTTCTATGGGGTTAGCGGTTGCTTTGGCTTTTGGTTTAGGATGCAAGGATATTGCAGGAAAAGCCGTTGCGGAGTTCCTCGATAAAATAAAGAAAAAGTAAGCACAAGTAAGGTGTTTTTAGAGTTTGGCCCCGCACCTGCGGAAGATTAGGTGCGGGGTTATTTTTTAAAAGCGGAATTTTGTGATTAAGAAATATTTGACCTAATAGGCTAAAAGGCCGCCAAAGATACAAGTAAGAATGAGGCAGTCCGATTATAGCAGGCTGTAATATTATCATTGATTCGTTATATTTACGCTAATAGACAGCGGGTCCCTGCCTACCGCCTGTCTGCCGTTAGGCAGGGCAGGTAGGCTGTCTTGGGTATTTTCTCGTTCGCTATATGCTCGCTCAAAAACACCCAAGCCGCTCGCTTAAGTTGTCTAACAAACCAGTTCATATTGTACACGATTATAGCAGCGGGTTATTTTAAAGGAATAATTTGATGCCCAAGGGTTTTGGTAAACGAAACAACTTAAGTAAATTCACCCAATTGGTCAGCGGCATAGCGGTTTTGCTTATTTCTACCGTCGCGCTTATTTTAACTCTTGAGGGCTTGGTGAGGATCTTGATGCCGGAAATTAATTTTGTCGGCGAAAGTAACTATTTAATTATTGAGAATAAGTACGGAAAGACATTTGGTTATAAGCCAAATGTTCGCGGGGTTTCCTGGGGCGCAGAATTATATACCGATAATTACGGGTTTCGTTTCGATCCTCAAGGAGCATACCAGCACAAAAAAGATCAATCCTTGCCTTCGGTCGTAATCTTAGGCGATTCTGTCGCGTTGGGTATCGGTGTTCCGGCTAAGGATGCTTTCGTCAATTTAATCTCGCAACAGGTGCGCGGGTATAATTTCTACAATGCCAGCGTGATTATGTACGGGGTTTCTCATTATAAAGACGTAGTTGAACAGTTTGTTATCCCCAATCAGCGTAATCTGAATATAAAGGAAGTGTTTTTATTTTATACCCTGAACGATATCAATAACCTGGTTCCGCTTAAGGGGCAGGAATTTATCAGACAGAAAAGCGGCTTTCCGGAGTATAAAAATATCGCGGGTTTCGTCAAAAAGTTAACCAAGATATATGATTTTAATCCCTTCCTTGTTTCGCATTCAAAACTTTATTTGCTTTTAAAGAAAATCTTTTATGATTGCAGTAAAACATGGTTTTTCTATGATTACCAGGAGTACCGCAATGCCCAACGCCTGCGCAATCTCGGGGATACTATGCGTTATATCAAAGATGCCTTAAGCCATGAAAAGATAGAGTTAACCATACTTGTGCTTCCTTATGAGTTTCAGCTAAGAGAAAATAACAGACAATATCTCCTGCCGCAGGAAGTAATCTCAGCAGAATTAAATAAAATAGGGGTTAAAAATTACGATCTATATCCCGCTGTATATAGGTTGATGAAAGAAAAAGGGTTCTCATCCAGGGATTTATTTTTATTTAATGACCACTGTCATCCTTCGGTAAAAGGTAATGCAATAATCGCCCAGGTGGTTTTAAAGATTTTAGATAGCCAGACGAATATTAAATAAAGTGCTCTGGTAAAAATTCAAGCGTAGGCAAGCGTAAGGTTGAAAAAGAGCAGGTAATTATAATGTTAGACTGGAAGATATTCGCTGCCGGTCGGCTTTTTTCGCGGGAATCACGGCTAAATTAGCGAAAATAGGCGTTAAAAATATTTCCTCTAATTTAGCTACGCTTATCAGGACCATTGTTATTATTATATTTTTAAGCGTATTCATTGGTTTGCGCCGCGAATGGAAGAGCCCCTTTTTGCTGGATAGACATAGTCTGATATTCCTGGTGCTTTCGGCTATTACTACGGGTCTTTCCAGGCTTTGCTATTTCCGCGCCCTGCAATCCGGGCCGGTTTCATTGGTAGCTCCCATTGATAAATTAAGTCTGGTTTTTGCGGTAGTGCTATCTCTCTTATTTCTAGGAGAACGTTTAGGTATTTATCAATGGTTGGGAGTGTGTTTAATCGCAGGAGGAGTCTTTATTGTTATCTTAAAATAGACAAAGGTACTATAGGGATATATATTGAAAAGAGGAGCTTCTTATGAATATTGACAAGCGGATTGCAAAGTACTCTCAAAAGGCGGGGAAAAAGACCGTTTAAAAAAAAGGTTATTTTAGACTGGAGCGCATAAGGAGCCAGGAGATAATATAGGTACGGAGGCGAACGATGATTTTAGGGTTATTCAAAAGGATAACTGATTGCGAATAAAGAGGTTATGAAAAAGAATTAATTAATGAATTATGCGCGGGTTTTAATCTGTTTAGGCCTAAAAGCATAAAAGAATTATTGCGTTTCCTTTAATTTGTGTTAAAATAAAAAGGTAAAGTTAGAATAAGTGGTCTGGAGATACGTAAGTATTTCTGGAGGCGATTTTTAAGATGGTCGGGCCGCCATTTTTGCATTATTATGCGAGATGGCGGTTTCTCTTTGAAGCAAATTCTAAATTATTGCATTCGTTTTTAGTTCTAAAAAGGAAATGAAAATGAATATTTTTTCGGAGTTTTTTATCCAGAATTTATTTAACACCTTAGTCCCCGTTTTAATATTCCTCATAGCTATTATCTGTGGGTTTATAATAAGAAAGATTATTTTTGTCCGCCTTAACCGTTGGTCAAGGCATACCAAAACCCAGGTTGATGATATTATTATAGATTCAATAAAAGGGCCGCTGATAATCTGGTTTTTGATGTTAGGTATTTATTTTGTTCTTGAATCTTCAAAGCTGCCTGAAAATTTAGTCCATATAATTGATAAATTTTTGCTTGTATTGGGCATTTTTCTTATCACCTTTGTATTGGCTAATATTTCTTCTAAATTGGTTAGTGTATATTCCCGCAAAGTCGAGACTTCCCTCCCGGTTACTTCGCTTACCCAAAACATCAGTCGCATAATAATATTTACGATTGGAATCTTAGTAATTCTTCAAAGTTTGGGGGTTTCTATAACACCCATCTTGGCTACTTTGGGATTGGGTGGTTTAGTAGTAGCATTGGCTCTGCAAGAGACTCTTTCAAATCTTTTTTCCGGGTTCCATATAATTATAACCAAGCAAATCAGGGTAGGCGACTACTTAAAACTAGACACTGGAGAAGAAGGCTATGTTATGGATATTACCTGGCGTACAACCAAGATAAGAATGCTGCCTAATAATATTGTTTTGGTTCCCAATGAGAAGCTAACCAAGGCCATAGTAACCAACTACTGTCTTCCGGATAAAGAAATGGCGGTCTTAGTTAATTTGGGAGTCCACTACAAAAGCGATTTAAGGCGGGCAGAAAAAATTACCTGCGAGGCAGCCAAAGAGGTAATAAAAGAAGTTCCCGGAGGGGTTCCGGAATTTGAGCCTTTTATCCGCTACGGAGCTTTCGGAGATTTTACTATTAATCTCACCGTAATTTTGAGGGCTAGGGAATTTGTAGATCGGTACTTGATTAAACACGAGTTCTTAAAAAGGCTCCATGAGCGTTACGCCAAAGAAGGCATCACCATCCCTTATCCGATCAGAGCAATAAATTACGAACAGGAGAAAGAGTAAATGAGAAGGATCCTTTTATTTATTCTACCTATTCTGATTATTACTGCTGTCGCATTCACTGTATTCGGAATCCTGCAGGTTCGTTCTGAAGAAGAGGAACTCATGGATGACTTAAGAAGAAAAGCCAAGGCGGTCGCCGAGAGTGTTGAATTATCTGCAAGGTATGCACTGATTAATAATGACTTAAAATCAACTAAGCGATTAGTGGAGAGTTTCCAAAAAAGAGAGAGGATGCAGGGTTGTGTAATCTATGATAAGGACGGAAAGATTCTATCTATTACTGAGCGGATTTCTGACTGGCGCCAAAAAGACAAGTCTTATCTTAAATACGTTTTGCATACTAAAACTGCCCGCGGAGCAATCGAAAAATTCGGAGATTATTCCGTATACAGCTATACCTTGCCTGTCTTAGACGATGAAAATAATGTATTAGGTTCAGTAGAAGTTATTTACGATACCTCTTATTTATTTATTACTTTAGCCGATTTATGGAGGCGGATAAGCATAACCTTGATAACTTTAATCGTGCTTATAGCCATAGTTGCTTTGTTAATCCAAAGGCAAATTTTTATTTTACCTGTGCGCAGGCTCACCAAATGGTTTACTCATTTTCAAAAAGGAGAAACCGAAAAGTTAAAACCTTTTGAAGAAAAGGGCGAATTTGGAAAGCTAGTAAGCGAGGTCGAACAAGTCGCCTTGGGCTTAAGGGTCGCGCGAAAAGTAGTTACCGATGAAGCACATGTGCGTATTCAAGAGGAAATATGGACAGAGAATAAACTGAAGGTTCTTATTCACGCTAAATTAGGAGAGGATGCCTTTTTTGTGGTTTCGAACCGAGAGCCTTATATGCATGTTCTGGATGATATAACCGGAGCGCCTAAATGCATCCGGCCGGCAAGTGGCGTTGTTACCGCAATAGATCCAATACTGCGCGCTTGCGGCGGAACTTGGATTGCTCACGGCAGCGCCAGTGCCGATAAAAAATTTGTGAATTCCAAGAATAAACTCGGCGTACCGCCAGGAGATAACCGCTATATTCTAAAAAGAGTATGGCTTAGCAAGGAAGAAGATGATGGCTATTACTATGGTTTTGCCAACGAAGGATTATGGCCGCTTTGCCATGTTACGCATACCCGGCCGATATTCAGGGAAACTGACTGGCAGATGTATAAAAAAGTAAATCAAAAGTTCGCAGAGAATGTTTTAGAAGAATTACCGGCAAAAAACCCGTTTGTTTTTATCCAAGACTATCACTTTACCTTACTTGCTAAGATGATTAAAGAAAAAAGGCCGGATACGACAATAGCTTTATTCTGGCACATTCCCTGGCCTAATCCGGAAGTTTTTGCGATTTGTCCTTACCAGCAGGAGATTCTTGATGGGATGCTTGCTTGCGATTTAATTGGATTTCATGTGCAAGTCCTTTGCAATAACTTTTTAGATACCGCAAATAGGTTGATTGAATGCCGCGTTGATACGGAAAAATTTAGCGTTGTCAGAGCGAACAAGGAGACATTTATCAGGGCTTTTCCAATTAGCGTTAACGGATATATGAGCGGTAAAGTCGCTAAAGTTGAATCCGATCAATTAGATAAAATTCGGCAAGAATTCCAATTAGAGGACAAATTAGTTATGCTGGGAGTAGATAGGATTGATTATACCAAAGGCATAATTGAAAGGATACTCGCTATCGATAGATTTCTGGAGAAATACCCGGAATATAAAAATAAATTTGTATTTATTCAATTGGCTGCGCCGAGCAGGACTCATATTAAGCGTTACCATGAGCTTATAGGAGAGATTGATGAGTTGGTCGAGAAAAAGAACTGGAAATATTTAGAAGGAGACTGGAAGCCGATAATTTATCTAAAAAGGCATTTTTCACCGGAAGAGATAAAGCCATATTATTTGCTTGCAGATTTGCTTATTGTGAGTTCTTTGCATGATGGGATGAATTTAGTTGCAAAAGAATATGTAGCATCAAAAACTGATTTAAGCGGCGCATTGATTTTAAGTCGGTTTACAGGAGCTGCCAGAGAATTGACCGATGCAATTCAAATAAATCCCTATTCAATAGGAGAATTCGCCGATGCTATTAAATTTTCATTAGAAATGCCGCCTGAAGAAAAAAGAAAACGAATGGAAAATATGCGAAAGATAATCACGGAAAATAATGTCTATCGCTGGGCAGGCAATATTATTACGGAACTGGCCGCGCTAAAAAAAGTTTAGATTTAATGGAGTGAAATATGCAAGTAAAAGAATTGATGTCAGAAGAGGTAATTACCGTAAAACGCTGCACGACTCTAAAGCGGCTGTTAGAGATATTTAATAAGTTTCATATATTCCCTTTGGTACCTGTGGTTGAAGAGGATAATCTTCTTGTAGGCATTGTTTCTTTCCGTAATCTGATTAATGTATTTCAGTTTCCTCAGCCAGAGATACTGAAAGCGGTGCCTTTTTTGGACGAGGAAGAGGAAGACATATTCAAAGTAGAGTTTACTGAAGAGATGGGCAATTTAGTGGTAGCTGATGATATTATGGAGAGGAAGTTTATTACTATACGAGAGGATGCTTCTTTAGAAGAGACTTACAAACTGATGAAGCTGCACCTTAAAGAAGAATTTCCTGTGGTTGATCGAGCCGGTAAATTAGTAGGAATGATTGGAATATTTGATATCATCCGGCATATTTTTCGTCAAAAAGGTGTTATTAAATGAACACAATCTTAGGGCTTGGTTTTATCCTACTTACAGGTTTATTTTCAGCAAGACTAATAAACAAAATCAGGTTTCCCGCAGTAACCGCCTATCTTTTATTAGGTATTCTTATTGGGCCATCGGTTTTTAATCTCATCCCTAAGGATGTTATAAATGCCTCTGGTTTAATTTCAAATATAGTCTTAGGCATCATTGCCTTTGGTATCGGTCAGAATTTTGCCAGAGATAACTTCCGTAAGATTGGTAAATCAGTTATTTGGATTTCGGTGCTAGAGGCTTGTGGTGCCTGGATCTTTGTTACTTTAGTATTTTTAATTATCTTAAGGCAGCCTTTTTATCTTTCTCTTTTGTTTGGGGCAATTTCCTCTGCCACTGCCCCTGCGGCAACCGTGATGGTTATTAGGGAGTATCGCGCCAAAGGAAACTTTACTGATACACTTTTAGGCGTAGTTGCAATTGACGATGCATGGTGCCTTATTATATTTGGGATTTCATTGGCAATATCACAGGCTATATATGCTCATATGTTAGCTAACTTTTTCTTGATAAAGGTATTTTTTAATTCCATTTTAAGTATATTTGGCGCCTTTATCTTGGGAGGCATTGTAGCAATGCTGTTAACTTACCTTTCTCGATATCTACGCACGCAAACAGAACTTTTGATCTTTACTTTAGGGTTTGTTCTCTTGAATATAGGAATTGCTCTGTGGCTCAAATTATCCGTTCTTTTAGCCAACATGTTCTTAGGAGCAATATTAGTTAATATCCATAAATCATCGTTTAATTTTTTCGAGAGCCTAAAAACAGTTGATTTACTGCTATTTCTGCTTTTCTTTGTTTTAGCAGGAGCAAATTTAGAGATAGGTATTTTAGGCAAATTAGGCTTAATTGGTTTGGCATATCTTATTTTTAGAGTTATAGGTAAGATGATAGGTGCTGGTATCGGTGCTCGTATTTCGGGTGCCTCCAGAAGCATAAAGAGATATTTGGGATTAGGCTTAGTGCCTCAGGCTGGCGTTGCATTGGGTTGTGCTCTTATTGCCAAAAATGATTTTCCCGAGGTAGGAGGTATGATTTTTACTACTATTATTGCCACCACAGTTATTTATGAATTAATCGGGCCCTTGTGTACAAAATATGCGTTACAGAAGGCAGGAGAGGTACTTATTGGGCACCGTCAAAATATATGAAAAATCTTTTTAGGCACTGGGATAATTTGGGAAAAGCATTAAGCGGTAAGTATATTATACTATTTTTAGATTACGATGGCACCTTGACTCCTATTGTTAGTTCGCCAGAAAAGGCATTTATTTCCCCAGAGGTAAAGGAGTTACTGAGCGAATTATCAAAAAATTTCAAGTTCAAATTAGCGATTATTAGTGGCCGGGCCTTAAAAG